>Ga0126339_10003868_pt1 | contig 10963 bp, 8 predicted proteins | sample OrbTmetagenome_2_FD_92532 | JGI IMG/M metagenome (GOLD analysis project Ga0126339, IMG submission 92532) | Coral microbial communities from Petempiche,Puerto Morelos, Mexico - Orbicella T R C metagenome | ecosystem: Host-associated > Invertebrates > Cnidaria > Coral | place: Petempiche,Puerto...
CTTGTTTTGATACAGACCTCACTGCTTTTGTTGTGTAAAACAAGTTGTTCTGATGCTAACTAGGTGCATTTACATGACAAAAGCAGTGAGGTCTGTATCAAAACAAGGTCAACTCTAGCCTCGTTGCCATAAAAAGGCCAGGTCACTGAGCAGACAACTGTAAAATGGTCTATTGATCTTAAACCATTAGTTGTAGGCTTTGTTCCATTTCAAGACTATTTCTTACGCAACAGAATCGTCTAAAAGTCACCAAACCGCGTGACAAAAGCCTGACAAGTAATTCGTTTACCTGCATTCGTTGTAGTTGGTCATCTAAACTGGCCGCCGTGTGAAGTAAGTGAACATACTCCATGTACTCCGCGACACGTTGCAAAAACGTCAGTGGTTCATTGAAGATAACTGAAAGAACGTGACAGAGCGTGACATCAAACAATGCCCTTGTTGAGTAGTTTATTTGAGGCATCACGCAATGCATCAAGAGTAGCTTTGCTTGACGGCCTTATAATCACTGCAAAGCAGTCTACATACTAGATAAACAAGACTAAACGAATCTCAGAAGAACACTACACCATTATCGAAAATCCAGTCGGCTTAAATCTCGTGAACAGTCTCTCTCCTAGGAAATCCAGAGGAGGGCTAGTTTAAAAGTCGAGAAGGAAAAAAAAACCCTTGCTTGTATTAAGAAATTCTTTACACACCTGGCATTGTAATTCTTGACAAATCCTGGTGGAACAATAACAATGTAAATTAAATTAACAAGCCAGAGCAAAGGGTCTGCTTAGCGCAAGGGAAGATTGCAAGACTACCATAACTTACGATGATAGCACTGCCCTGTCTTAGACGACAACAATAAAGTCTCCCTTGGCATAACAAAGGCTAAAGATAAGCTAACATTTAGGTATAGCTGTAAAAGCACTGTACACTTTCAAATACTTGCGTTCTTAACTGCTTGTTATAAGCCATTTCCAAGTAACATTTTGCCTATGTCTCGAGAAGAGGCTTCCAGCAAAACCATTCATATTAAAATGTGCTTAGCCTGCACATTGATCATCCTGCATGCAGATCAAACTCATTTTCACACGAAATATTTTGTACTCGGAACTCGTTCCGCAAAATAGGCCAAAGAGTAACGCTGAAACGGCCTGTTTGAACCAAATCACAACAGAGACACTTGCGGCTACAAAGTCACGTGATACATTTGTGGCGGGAAAATGTCACGTGGTGATGCAGCCGTTGCGTCGTACCTTTCCAATACACTGTCTCAGCACCGCCCAGACACTGAACTCATTTCTTGAAAGCATAGATACAGGGAGAGCTGTTCTGTGAGGAGAAAAGTATGGGTATTAATGGTGCTGCGCCATCATAGGCGTCGAAAACTAGTTCATTTCTATGGCAAGCTTTGCATGTGGTGTAGTATGTGACCATTCAAGTTATCTCACGTGGCACTGTTCGTCACGCTGTACAAGGTGGTTCTAACTTTTAAGTCGGTGAAACCCTAGCGTGTGACCATTCAAATGAAAGCTATTGAGCAGTTCTTTCATGTCGCACAGTTTGTCTCGCTGTACAAGGTGATTGTTATTTTCAAGTCTGTGGATGAAACCCTAGTGTATGACCATTCAAATGAAAGCTCAGTATCGAGCAGTACTTTCATGCGGTACTGTTTATTATGCGGTACAAGGTGGTTTTAACTTTTAAGTCCGCGGGTGAAACCCTAGTATGTGACCATTGAAATGAAAGCTACTGAACAGTTCTCTCATGTAGCACTGTTTGTCACGCCGTACAAGGCAGTTCTAACTTTTAAGTCTGTGGATGAAACCCTAGTGTGTGACCATTCAACTGAAAGCTACTGAGCAGTACTTTCATACGGTACTGTTTATTATGCTGTACAAGGTGGTTTTAACTTTTTTAAGTCTGCGAGTGAAACCCTAGTGTGTGACCATTCAAATGAAAGCTATTGCGCAGTACTTTCATGTGGTACTGTTTAGTACGCTATACATCGTGATTTAAGCGTTCAGACGAAAGCCTACCTGTAGCGTCCTTTCGCTTTTGCTTGTCTCTCAGCTTCCTGTTTCCTATATAACGCTGTACTTTGCTCCATATCACTGGAGGCCGACTTTGACTTCTGTAAACTGTCGCAGTCCAAAAAATTCCTATTGTTAGATTTCGCGGTAAGATCTGTATCTGACGTGCTTCGCGTTAACGAAAGTCTGTTAAAACTTCCCAGCTTTCCTCCCGAGCTGGATCGCTTTATATTATCGCTACTACTGCTGCTACTGGTTTCAACGAGTGTCTGAAGGTGATTTGGTTCGCCTCTCGGTTCAGGCGTCGCTACACTCGGCACATACTCGTCGCCATCATCACTGTCGTCATCCGAGAGCAGATCGTCAGGGAGCGCACATCCAATATCGGATCTTGCGTCGAAAAATTCCTCGTTGCAATCGCTCGTCAATGTCATGCGACTTCCATGAATGAGCTGCAAAAAAGGTGCACGTGGTTAGAACGCCAAGGAACGCACGAGACGAGATTCCACCCAAGAAATTTCATATGGAAGAGATTGTAAAATGTTATGGCAAATGAAGGCAAACAATTTGGACAGGTTTCTCATTGTAATTGAAGTTAATTTTTTTCTAGCTAAAATAGTTGTGTCATTACTAGTATTTCTGATGTGCCGGTTTTCAATCAGGCTCCAAATCTCAAATTGCAACATTTTTGAGGAATGCCCCATTGATCCTGCAACCCCAAGGTACCAACCACCACCCCCCTGCTTTGAAAGATCCTTGATTCACCCCTGAGCAAGCGACCAATCCGAGAAACTACACGCAATTAACATTTCATTCTCCACGAAATCATCCACGCAGCGCGCGTGGAAAATTATCTAGAAGAACTAGGTACCATGTCCAAAAGGCCTGTCTAAAAATATCTTGAGAGGGACAACCTGTAGACTACGAATAGTCCCTCTTTCGCTTAGTCCGTCGTGCGTGGCGCAAAAGAAAACCTCGAGTAAAAAATAGCTGCGCGAAATCCTGGCTTCGCGCGGACATTTTTTCCCTCGAGGATTCCTTTCGCGTCACGCACGACGGACAAAGCGAAAGAGGGACTACTTTGTAGTCTAGATAACCTGCAGAATAACGCCTTTATCGGGGATTAAATCTCTTAACCTTTCCTCCTTTATTTCCTTATTCTAGTAAGAGATGAATACACATACTTCACTCTGTTCTGATGTAATATAATTTGTTTTCGACCAGATTTCTCCTTTTCAGCTTAACACGTATTCAGTACATTTTATTTTATCAACGTGGTTCGGCCTGAACAGCTGTCACATTTTAGCTGCCTGAAGCTAATAATAGGAAAAAGCTGCTAAACCCCCAAAGAAACGAAAATCATTACTTTAGAACTTGAGAGAAATGCGTGTTTTGATTCACATTGACAACACGTATTGTTTTGAAAATCGGCGTCCCTTCCCCGCTAAACTAAACAAGAATAAATGCCGGCTTCGAAATCCGTTTTAAAAATAAACAAAGCTTTCTGTTGTCATCGAATATAGCAATATTTGAACGAAATTTTCTTATGAAACTTAGCGATAAATATACAGAACAACGTTGGGCCTGTTTCGTTATGGAATTGTGAAACTGAAATATGGTAATGTAAAATATGTTGTGGTCCGCATATTAAAAACATTTGAATTATTTGACTATGGTGTCATTAAGACAAAGACGAAATTTTGCTCTGCACTTTTTATCATTGATTTTAATCTCAAAGTGTAATTCGAATTTAGCAGGCAAACTTGAAAGCTTACAAACAAAAGTAATAAGACTTGAGTTGTCGCTTTCTCATAGATTTGCGTTCTCGAATCTGTACAATTACTCTGGTTTTGTGGAAGACTTTTAAATAACTGTAAAACTTATAAAAATATTGAAATCGGATTTCTTAGTTTTGAGCGTGTTTACCTGACTCAAAGATTATTGCATCGATTTATTTGGCTGGCAGTTTCAAGAGACCGTCGAAAGGAAATTGAATTGATTTTGCGAGAAATATTTACATAAAATTTACATACGAACAGGGTAATATTTGCCACGCTTGCATGCGGACAAAATCGCGGCTAAATCTGAAATGTAATCTATTATTGAAACCCCGCTTAAATACCACACCAAAGAAATGTCACAAAACAATGAACGTATTTTAAAATGCCAAACAAAAAGTAAAAGAAAGAAAAAAGAACTCGAAATTGTTATTTACCCAGGCAACCAGACAAAATATTCACTCGTGTGGAAATGCCAAACAACACAATTTATTACTCAATTATTCTTGCTTTGAAATTACTACTATTGTGCTACTCCGATGGAAAAAGGTTTTATTCAGTGTGCTAAAATTTATCTGAAAAGTCAATATAGCAAAAGCAAAGCTTTAAATCTGATTCCTGATCACTAAAGGATGTTATTTCGTATTTCTACACCAAAATTATTCAATGTTGACATCCCTAGATCGCGATTAAGTTACGTAACGAAGCTAAAGCTATGCTAAAAAAAATAATTAACAGTCGGATAAACCTGTCAGCGAAAAACCATTCGATTTTCAAGGCAAAAAATGGAGGCAGTGTTTAGGTTTAGTTTCTCTTCTACGGTTAAAACCCTGTCTTGAATATTTAAAAGCGTTATGATTTGAAATAAATTTTAATCACCTTATACAAATACTGCTTTCTAAACCATGTCAGCGAGGTATCTATATTTTGGCAACATTTTTGTTGGTTTGCTGAGATTCTCAGCCAATCAGAAGGCAAAGAACCGCACGTGCGACGTGTGCAGCCCGCCCACAATCTAACACGGCTTACGATTGGCCGACAACTGGAAAACTAATTTAAAGATGACAGGAACTAATCAAAAACTCTCACGACGTGGCAAGGATGTGGCGCGTGCAATGGTAAACACTACAGCTATGCAAATGTTGTGCCGAGGGAAATAAACGCAGAGGAAATATAAAACGAAGCGTTTCTACCTCATGAGCTCCAATTGAGCACTCCAGAGCATGATGTTCCGTCGCCAGAACGTGCAGAGCATCTTCAAGAACTCTTCTCTTCTCAACTTCTTCTTCAAATCTAAGATGGCGCACCTGAAAACCACCGCAAACGAAGACTAAGGAACGAAGTGAAAAACAAAATGTCTACAATGCTGAGTTAATTACCATAAACCAGTTGGAAACCGCTGACTAGTGTGAAAAAAGAACGGCAACCGGAAGTATCTTTACATAAACAGCTAAATAAATAACTGAACTGAATTTCTCCTGTCCTTTTACCCTAAGAAAATACCACAAGTTCCTACCAAGCATTTAAAACCAACGCCATCAATTTTATCAGGCAAAATGAAACTCAGACATGTTCCAAAATCTTCATTGAGGCAGTCGACGAGTTTCCGAGGTTTCCCGAAAATCGCAGGCTCAACGAGTTCCGACCGGAAACTTTCCGACTGTATTTAAGGGATTTGCGTGGGACTGAGCATCCGTAAAGAAAATCTTGCAGTAAAAAAAGCTATCGCAGAACAATCTTCTGCCCAAATTTACTAGTTTTTTTACACTCCTATTTTGAGTCTCACGTTCATAGTTTCTCACATTAATGTATTATCTTAAAACTGGTTTCAAAATTCTTAAACGTTCCCGAAATCCCAAAAGGATAATTCTGTATCCCGAATTACACGATTGTGATAAAGTTAACACCGCAAAAATGAACTTGTGTAAAATTTCACCCTACACAATATCCAATTTTGTATTTACGAAAGTTTTAAAACCGGCTGAAACCTCTTACTTGATGTTTAGAACAGTAGAAAGCACTAAACAATTGCTAGGAGAGCAAGTCTGAAAAGTAATCTTCATGCAAGAATATTTAAAAAAAATCTTTGAGGAATTAATCCATGACTTAAGAGCTTCATGTAAGAGTTTGTCCAAGTGTTAATCCATTTCACCATTGTTAATCGAACTTAACTAATACCCCATTCACACCCGTTAAATAAGTGCAGTTTTCCATTTTCTTTTGTTATGCGTTCCTGTAATTTCGGAATACTTTGTTACACACTTTGGACAACTTTGGACATACTGTTAAATATATCGACAATGGCATGACTCTAAAAGTCTTTTGCTGTGATTCACAATTTTAACCGAAAATAAGTGGAAAAGTGGAAACTTCAACAAATTTACCGAGTATGATGCCAGTTAAAACTTTGATCACCAGAAAGAGCCGAAAACGTTTTATTTTCCTATAAAATACCCCAAAAAACAAACAGTTCATCTATTAGACATGTCCTAAATCTTACTGGTTTTCTGAAATGGCTGTTCAATTCCGTAATCAAATTTACTCGTGCAATTTACGCAACATACACAAAGTACAAGGAGTCAGGGAAACCGCTGTACAGTCTCACCTCCTCCTGTTGCGCCAGCAAATCTAAGCAGTGTGTGAGAGCGTTACACATGTTCCGAGCTGTCGCGACCACTTCGTTGAGTTTCTCGCTGATCCTCAATAAACTTCCTGCAGTAGAAAAGAAAACAATGAATTTAGGGGTGGGCAGTTAGATTTTTGAGGGGAAGGAGGGGATTTTGAAAAAATATTCTGCAAGATACTTGTACCACAAAAAAAAAAAAAATCATGCAACAAACTATTGTCGAAAATTTTAACGCATGTTGAGTGAGGAGAAAAAATATCATGCAAAGACACGTCCGAAAGAAGATTAATTCCTAGTGCTTGAAAGGGTAAAAAGAAAAATTCATGTCTATACCCAACCTCGTTTCCAGGGTCTCATCTTCCCGCCCTCCCCGAACGAGAGAGGAGGGAGGGAAGATGAAAGACCCTGGGTACAAGGTTGGTCTATACCAAATCACACACCCTCAAAGGTCAAATGGTTCTCCCCTTAGATATCTTTTACGAGTATTAAAACAATTTAATCGCAAATTATAATAAGTTACATTTCAGCGGGTTCCAGTTCCGTTTAACATGTTTACAGGCTCTGTAGCGGAGGGGAAACTGGTTTAAGAGGCTCTTTTTTCGTTTTCATAGGCTAACGTCACGCTGCGTTAAGTATAGCGTGACTCTCACCTTTGACATTGGACTGTGACGTATTGGAGCTGGTGGCGTCTGCAATTGTACTGTTGACTCCAGACACTTGCTGGTCAAGTAGCTGTTGGTGGGCGCGAGCACTCTGCATACAAAATCAGCAATCACTTACATTATAAACATTGAGTCTAGATCTACCAGCGTTCTATCACGCATGCCTTCCTCTGATTGGCTACGCTACTAACTATCTATTCTGTTGTAGATAATGAGTAGCCTAGCAGTGTGCGCTTGTTAAGAAAATGGCAACCGATGCTTTGCTTTTTCGCAGTTTCTGTGAAGAGAATTTAGATAAAGTTTTGAACGACTAGTACATTTTATTCTAAAACAATTGGATTATTCGCTCTTGATTTCTATGCGTTAGAGCTGACTCGGGCTGCGCTCACGCAATAGAATTCTCGAGCTCATAAGCTAATTGTTAACCAAACAATGCCCATTATTTGGAGTAAATTTTATTAAAAACATTTTCACAATGCCCATGTTAGGCGAGGATGTCCTTGTTTTACGTCATCCATACTTAGCAAATATGGTCTTGTGCTGAGGAAGACTCGTCAGAATTTCTGCGAAGGGCTGCACAATCGCAACATATCTGGCTTAATAATCCATCAAATATTTTTGCTCGCACGCGACTGGTGTAAACGTGTCAAGTGACTGAATATGCCCAAGCTAAAACTGGGAAATATCTGAGGGATATTCCCCAATTTTCGTGTTGTGATAAATATTTGAAGGATAATAAACACAATAGCCCCCAGTTGGCGCGAAAATATGCTTGAATATTTGTCCTTGGACATTATCTGTTCCTCGAAGCTCAGTTTACCTCGAGCTACGCTCTCGGAAAAATGTTCGCCCCTCGGAACAGATAATGTCCGCGGATAATATCCGTGCACATTTTCGCGCCAAATGGAGACTATTGTTTGCGTAAAAAAGCGATTTGTCACCAAATTTGGTCAGTAATTAGTCAGTTATCCTGCATAATCTTGCATTATATCCATGCGTTTATTTTCCCTCAACTAGAAAGCCGTTCAGTTTGGGAGATTTCAGCCCAACGGTAAAAATGGTAAACGGTCTTCTGCTAGTTTGTTCAAAGCATTCAATTTAATTAACTATTTATGTTACGAGAGAATTGAACGTGCCAACGTAACACAAACAGTATAGAAACAGTATACGATGGCAGCATAGTTTTAAACTTCAAGGACTAATCACCTTGAGAGAGTCTTGCATGTTTCCAAGCGGTACAACATCCTGTTCTTGTTCATCGATCAGTAACGTTGGTTGAGTTGTGTAGAATGTACTGTAGGCGCAGTGTTCATGGAGGGAATTCAACCATCGCTAAAACAAATCACAAACAAACCTCTGATAAGTTAAAACCGTTTTCACTTGTTTGCTAAAATGGTTCTGCATAACTACGCCGAGCGACTGGCTGAAAAAAAAAACTCGCGCTACGTTTTCATCCAATCAGAAGTGAAACAAAAGCCAATCCTGATTCGCTCGCACACGTTTACCCGCGCTTTTCGTCGCCTGCAAGTATTTGTTTTGAGTTTTGATTGGTTCACTAGATTGTCTGTGTTCTTTGTGATTGGGTAGAGTGATTACGTCGGTTTCAGGTTTAAGATACTCAATTAAAAACATCCCTATGCCATTTAAGCCATCAGTAGCTGCACACATATAGGCCTTAACCAGGACTCTATGTATTACAGCAGTCTTTGTCGGACCATACTGTGGGATCCGACTCCGGCCCCCGATGACAGCCAAGACCATTCAAAGAGCAGCTTGGCCGTTTGATTAAGACTTCTATCCTAACACTAACCGGACCTGAATTCAACTCCTTGGCCGGGCATACCGCGTAGAAAGCGAAGTGGTCAGCTTCGAGTTAGTTGCGTACGGAAATTTTCGATTTTAACATCACACCTAATTCATACGTCGCACTTACGTCTCGTCAAATTTAATTCAGGTCTAACAAAAAAACTCGCTGAAATCGCTTTAAAGCCGAGGCGAGCAACACAGTAAAAGACCTTACTTCCATGGTGTACTGGGACGTAGACGAAACTGGTAATTCTAATGTGACCTATAGCTTAGGCCTCTTAATAGTCTCCTCCGCAGCCGTTATTAGGGTCGTCACGCAACGCTTCTCCCCCACTTCTCCCCCCATATTTGCTTAGTGGGGGAGAAGCGTTGCGTGACGACCCTAATAACGGCTGCGGAGGAAACTAGCCTCTTAAGTGGTGAAAGAATTCTGCGCAAGGAAAGAGACTTCGCGCGTAAAAAAAGAAAGAAGACGAAGGTACAGTAACAGGACACGAAATCAAGCCTACCTGGCGCTGAACCTGTGGAACTCTTTCACTGGTTGGAATGCTCCAGATCTGAACTGTATTGTCTGAATACTGGATTTTAATTTTATGTTTCTCATCTTTAGGCACCTGTAAAAATAAAAGAAGGTGATACTGTTATAAAACCAATGAAACGTGTCATTTTTTAAAGGTTTTTAGAAAACAGTTTGTAAGAAAGCGCGCGCTACAACCGGTAACCGGCGGTCGTTTCGCCCGAAAAATTCTATACGCCCAGAAAAAAAGGTAGTTCGCTCGCAAATTAGGGAGTAGTTGGCGCCCAAATGTGTTTCATTTTCTATATCTCCTTCCTCAATATACCTGTCGAGATGGTAACCGGTCGTTTCGCTAACGTATCAGTTCACCAACTTTGGGTGATAGTTGACTCGTGCTATGCCTTTGTCAACTATCACGCGATAGAAATTTGTATTATAATTAATGAAAACTTACGGAAAATTTACAGCGGTCCAAGTATTTATATCCTTGTCTCTTAATACTGGCTGCAGCATCAGCCCTAGATGTAACAACACATGAAATTAACGAGGAATGATATCTAGACAGACAGACAGACAGACAGACAGCAGACAGGAGGGCAGACAGACAGACAGACAGACAAACAGGCTGACTGATAGACAGACAGACAGATAGACAACCCATTTAAGGAAAACGATGAAACTAAAACTCGCTGGAATCGATTTGAAACGGCCCCAAAAGGCCACAGAAACACATAGGTAACAAATAGAAGAGCCGAGTCGTTTTTATCGACTTTTTTTTCCACATCTCGAACGGTCGTTACATTCCCATACAATCTCTTGGGCAGCGTTCACACTACGCCGGAGAAATTTGAAAACGCGGCTTTACTTCTACGGCAAGGCCTACCGTCCACACTAATCCGTCACGACAACGGAGCTTTTCGAAAACGCTCTTTAAACCGGAGGAATTTGAAAAACGTCGGCTTTTCATTTTCGTGTGGACGGAAAACATTTTGAACACGGAGCTTTTCGAAAACGATGACGTCACGATAATCACGTGATTTCCCTGACCGGAATTTCGTCAAACACAAATCCAAAATGACCGGTGATTGTTGCGTTTTCAAATTCGTCCGGCATGGTGTGAACGGGGCCTTATATTAACGCTTTTGCACACTGTCATGTAATGCCCATGGCTACTACGGAGCTTGGGATACCTGTGCTTTCAGTGATGTAATCAAATTGCAAAAAAAATATACAAACCTCTTATTGAAGTAGCTAAGAACACCTCTCTCTAGGACAACCCAAAACTTTTTCCACCCAAAGAATCTTGAACGCTGAAAGCAGACGGTTATAAAACTTTACTATTATCATAGTTATTTATCAAGTATAAGCCAGTAACTTGACAGAAGGTAAACACTGAGTCAAGCCATTGGCACATACAACTGGAGCTTATTCTGGTTTCTGTAGCATAGTGAATAATAATAATAATAATAATAATAATAATAATAATAATAATAATAATAATAATAATAATGGCATTTCGGGCAGTATATCCACAGGGTGGCTCTTCGCCTGCC
>Ga0126339_10003870_pt1 | contig 10960 bp, 7 predicted proteins | sample OrbTmetagenome_2_FD_92532 | JGI IMG/M metagenome (GOLD analysis project Ga0126339, IMG submission 92532) | Coral microbial communities from Petempiche,Puerto Morelos, Mexico - Orbicella T R C metagenome | ecosystem: Host-associated > Invertebrates > Cnidaria > Coral | place: Petempiche,Puerto...
AGAGGCACTGTGAGAGTAAAGTGTCTTGCCCAAGAACACAACACAATGTCCCCGGCCAGGGCTTGAACCCGGACCGCTCGATCCGGAGACGAGCGCACTAACCATGAGGCCACCGCGCCTCCCCAAGTTTACCCTCAGAAAGAAGTTAATTCGTGATGTAAAAATTCAAATGCCGAACTAGTGATAAGCTCTAGAACCGATTTGGCACATTGAAGGAAAAGCTTTATCTTGCCAGCGTGTTGCTGTAGGGTATGGTATAATTTTTTGGAGATGTTCGCAAACTTTTTACGTTCCTATCGTTTCACCTGTTAAGGCGAAACGCCGAGAAACATTCGAAATATATACCTTCTCCATTCTACCTTGAGTTTTCACTATAAAGTCATCACGGACTAATTTAATTGCATTTGGCCAGTTTCCTTTTGTGTAACTGGTGTTCGTTGCTGCTGTCGGGAAGTTTAGGCGATCTCGTGGCTATCCGAAGTCGTCTTGAACACATGGTAGGAAACGATGACATAGTCCTTTGTCTTTTCAGGCCTAAGCGTTTTCTCAGTTTTCGGTAGTGTATACAGTTATTCATTGAGCAGGAATACGAAATTAAACTCTAGTGTTTGATCAGAATTTGTGTACCCAAGGTTGTTCTGACATCTAAACATGAACGTTTATAGATGAAACACTAGTGTGTGACCATTCAAATGAAAGCTGTTGAGCAGTACTTTCATGTGGTACTGTTTATTATGCTGTACAAGGTGGTTCTAACTTTTAAGTCTGTGGATGAAACACTAGTGTGTGACCATTCAAATGAAAGCTATTGAGCAGTACTTTTATGTGGTACTATTTATTATGCTGTACAAGGTGGTTCTAACTTTTAAGACTGTGGATGAAACCCTATTGTGTGATCATTCAAATGAAAGCTATTAAGCAGTATTTTCATGTGGTACTGTTTATTATGCTGTACAAGGTGGTTCTAACTTTTAAGTCTGTGGATGAGACCCTAGTGTGTGACCATTCAAATGAAAGCTACTGAGCGGGGCTTTCATGTGGAAGTTTCTCAACATACTTTGTTTTAGCTTTGATCGTTGTTGGGAGTTTGAGAAGAATGGTAGTATCTGATAGATAACTTAGTGAGAAGACTGCCGTACAGTGTTCAAAAAGAGGGATCGTCAAGGTTATGAAAGATTTAAATCGATTTCCGAAAACCCACATCCCAGTTCTTCGACTGCCTGCAGAAATCTAGCTTTGGTCGCCTTTTGTGGAAACTACGGTTCAAAAGTTTTGGAATAAACTGCGCTCTTAAGCTGACAGCATCGTCATCAGTTTTCTCATAGTGTCGCAAGGCGTTTCAACGGTTTGAAATCCCGTTCTATTGTGAACCGCACTGATATCAATTCTCCTCAGTTATTTCCATGCAATTCTTTAAAAGTTCGTTTTGAGAATTTGATGCGATAAAAATTTGTATTGTTGCTGTTATATGATCATTTGTTAAAAGACCCAATCTTAGAATATGTTTGGCTGGATTAAAAAACTGTGCTGTTACAACCAGAAAATATTTTTCAGTTGACTTGACGATTTTTTTTTCTCATCGCCCCGACTGTTTGCCGGTGTATTAATACTGTAGGGAAAGATTGCATGTTGAACGTTCTTAACTTAGCAAAAGTAAAAGAGTGTAACCCGATTTAACGAAGAACCGAAGGACCCAGATAATGTGATTATTATAATAGGGGTTCTTATAGCGGGGCTCTGTTCTACAACTTGAAATTTATTTACTTCAGTAGAAGTCCGATTTTCCAAACCCTCGATTTTCCGAACTACCCAATTTTCAAACAACGTTTTGCTCCCTTGGCAAAAGTTTAGGAAAAACTATCCTCTATGTGACAAACAATATTTCCTACCAATTTCTGTTCTTCTAGGTAGTACTCCACTGTATTAGTACAATTTCTTAAATTTTAGGTTCTTATATGGGGGTTTTTAGTCGGGCCTTAGAATTTCTTTCGTGTTACTGACAACTTTTTCCAACGTTTATGGCTCTTCATTAGGAATTCCAAACCATTTAGCTTGTTCCCCCTTCAGAAATCAGTTTTAGCTAGTAATCATAAAATATAACATATTCAATTATTGCTATCTGTGACTGTTATCGAAAATCTTCAGTGGTTGCTATTCACATCCTATTACACATTTCTTTCCTAAGTCTTTTTAAAATGCAATTTTGAAAATGCGGTGGGTTTTTTCCTTTAGATTTTCCCGCACGCAGAGAAGTAAATAAATACATTGACCAGTTTAAGCGTGTTTTATTTTCCTCTGAAGTCGTTGTGTTCTCGCAAGTTCATTGTTTCCCCTTTTGGGAAAATAAATCTTTTCACTAAAAGCCAAGCTTATTCAGTGCTTCTCTTCGTAAAAGTTACCTTCATTTATCAGACTGTAAACTTTAAGTTTACTTCGTCCACGCATCAGTGCCATGTTAGAAGATACTGCTTTATAAAACGTGCCTGTTACCTACTGTTACCATTAGTTTTAAAAGTTATATATTTACTGAACAAACAAACGTAGTGATATTGAACTCAAAAACAATTTTTTTCAGCTCTATTCAATGTTCTTCTAAATACCTCTCGACTTCATGCCTAGAAAATAAGATCTAGCGAATTTAAACATTCATGTGTTTCACCAAGGGCGCAAAATAGTTTGCGTGACTGACTCTCCAAATTCAACGATAAATTAGAAGCATTTGTTACCTTGTTATTATAATTTATTTAATCTTTATCAGGATCTAGTTTAACTCGATTTTCCAATAGATATGTTTACTTAAAACAGGTTTAACTCAGCGTAGATAGCCCATCTCGTCAAATTGACTCAAATATTTTGTATTTTAAGTTGAGGGGAGGGTTTGTCTCGTCTTGGGCGATTCCTTTGATGTTATCCGCACTCTTTCCCAGCTGCTTCTAAAAATTGACAGTTGTTGATCGAAAGGTATGACTTTCCCCACACACAGGAATCTAAAAATCGAATTTTGAAGGAGATGATAAAAAATAGGCATAGAAACGGGGAAAAAATGCTCCTCTATTTGAATATCTCCCTGTCCGCTTTGTTGTTCTGTTCGATCTTCATGGATCTTTACAATTTCGTTGAATGTTGGACAACCGCACAAGTATCTAACAAAAAAAAAAAAGACTGAAAATTCATCATTATCGGTTAGAATTTTATCTTCGCAGCATCTTAACTCGAATCAGATACTATTGAACGATATGCAATTTTAACGTTTTCCCTAGGGCATCAATATGACAGCGTCACGAATTGAAACAAGAGTTTGGAGCAAAAGTCAGTGCTTTCCTTGCCGACAGTACGGCAAACAAGATTTGAAATAATGTGCGTGGGATGTGTTGTTTTCTAACGGAACTAATATAAAGTCATATAACGACGTCTATTCTCTACATAGATCGTTGATGAAAAGGTCGCTGTTAAGAATCTTTAAGGAGTGAATGTAGAAAACATGATCGACTTATAAGTCTGGTTGTTGTATATACTTTTTTCTAACACCCGGATTGTTTGTTTGTTTTTTTTTTTTAAACCGCTGGTAATTTTAATGTCATACATTTACTATCTACGCGAATTTTTGGTGTGATTGTTTTCAAAGACAAACAACTCAAGTGTGGATTTGTGGGTCCAAAGGGTGAATGAATCTCTTTTAGACCGTCTAAGTTTCTTTTGTATACGAAATATATTCTATCGCCAAAACCCCGGAGGAGGTTTTTCACTTTGTTTTCATTCTCGCGCAGACGGTTTGAATTTTAAACTAAAGCGAAATGTCAAGTTTAATTTCTCGATTTTTCTGTCATGTCTCCCTGCAATTTTGGTTTTGTTTCTAGTGCAATATAAACCCCCCAACGTGAGGGCTAAGTAAGTATAGAGAATATTTTGAAAACTATTATGTATCATTAAACGAGACGCCTTGGTAATTATCGTAAGCCGTTAAATGCAAACGCAATTATACGACGATGTTTTTCCTTGCATCTCATCTCTTAAAACAGGGTTTCCACTTTGATCTAATGCCTAGAACACCTATTTTCGACTTTTAGCGCGCGGCAGGGTCATCTCAATTAAAAGCTTTGAGTTTCTGTTGTGAAAGCAATTAGATCGGCCAAGAGTTATTTTTCTCCTGTTCATAATGGCGTAAAAACAACACAGCAGTAATACCTTTGCGAGACAATCGAAAGAAGTTGATCACTAATTTAAAGGAGGCGGTCTTGGAAACCCTTTGTCGGCGCGGCGGACAAGCACTAATTTGGGTTCCTTATCATGCGTGGCTGAGTTGGCCCTCAACGAAAGAACTCTCAAGGGACTTACTGAATTAAAATTGCCATATCATCGAAGGCAGATACAAACAAAAACAGTGATTATCTCGAGCAAAGAAGCAAAGGATCTTTAAGAACAAATCTTTTTGAGACAAGAGGCGCTCGGTCATGCGTCAATTCCTTGTGGTTTCTTTGTATTTGAAGGGCTTTCCGGTCGCCAATGACTTCTGTATTTTTTTTCCTTACAAAAAAAACCGCGACTTCTTTTTAATAAATACGACCTACATCAATCACAATTTTTTCCATAGCCTTGGGCGAAGTAGGAAATACGATCTTTTTACACCACGCCGAGTTGTTTATGTTGTCTTTAGAAGAAAATTAAACTCAATTTCTCAGACTTGTCAGGGATGAAAGTGTGTTTGCTTTCGTGGTAGGCTTAGCACGCGGGGTGCCCGATGGGTGAAACACGCGCGCGAATGAGCTTGCACACTAACTACTAAGTAAAGAGGCGAGTGTGAAAAGGAATTTGTGTGTTTATAAAAGTGATCTTGGAGGAGTGCCGGCTTGTCAAACAGCTTGCCTTGTGATTATTTCAATTATCTGAATATGACACCCGTGCGGCGGCAAGCAAGCAAGCGCCTTCTACTTAAATGAAGATTGAAAAGTAAAAGAAGGCTTTCCTTTGTTCATATATAGAGGGCTTAACTGCCACTAGAGTGGGAATAATTATCCGTCCCCTATCTCGGAAGGCTGGACAAGAAACGCTCCAAGTGGGTGTGAAGAAAGCACTTCATTTCAGTTGATAAGAATTACAAATAAAACGTTTCCTCTCGAATTTATTTTACACTTTAATCTGTACACTTCCGTGCGTGAATCGTTCGATTAGCCCCGCACAAATTTGGGTGCATTTCAGGTATAAACGACGCGGAAAATTTCACGGACAAATTAATGGAAAACATATTTGTTTTTGAAAAGTTGGGTTTTGTTCCGACATAATAAAGTACAGCAAATGGTTTTTAGAAGATCTTGCCAAAGAGACCTAAAGACAGTTAGTTTTGCAACATGCGAAAACTTTGCTACTGACTGTAAGGTATTCGTTTAACTTCTAATATATGTTTGTGTACCGTTCTGAAAAAAAGCCGGTTGTTAATAATTGTGTAGAATTGCAATAGATTTGTCTGGGGTCAGTGTTTGTATGCTTTGTAAATAGAGGACAGCATCTTCGATCTTTGGCAAATGATTTCAAGTGCCATTGTAAAATTAACGCTTTTCAAGTGCGTGGTCTGCATCAGGATTGAACAAAAGCGAAAAAGAAATCAGTGTAAATCTGTGAAGCAGATAGACACTCTGAGGCCTCACTAAAGAATTCTTAAAGATTTCTCTACATCATTTGATAATAAAACAGTTGATACACAGTGCCTATCAGAATCAGTAGAGTATCTCGATCGGAAAGGGATAAAAGTTCACAAAATACGTGTCCATCGACCGTGTGTTTGTAAATCGTGGTCTAATCAAAGCGATTTAAGGAAACAATACCATGGAGTGGTCACCAGTATAGATGTAACTACTGTACTGTGGGAAGCCATTTCAAATCCTTTACTGTTCGTGATCAGCTGATGAAAGCCATCTCACTGCCCCGTGGAGGAACCCATTGTAGTGCTCACCGGGAAACCAGTGTTTTCGAAAAACTTATTCGACTATTATCTTAATAATGGCACTATGGTGTAATTCGCACTCGAAAAAGACATAAATTTGCAGATAACGAGACCAGCAACCCATCTCACGTCTTCACAGACAGACAACTCTTGCAATCGAATCAGTGGTCTCTTTAATGTAGTCGCAAGATTCAGCTTAGCTCTTCACTTTTATGTACATTTCAACTGTAAATAACCTGAAGTCAAATGTGTCAGCTTGTTCAATTAAATAACTTAAAACTTACAGCCTTTAAATACAATTGAACAAGGCCAAAAAATTTGTTATTTTCATAGCATATCAATGTTATATCTTTCTCTCTCTCTCAGACGAGGAATTTTCACGTATTGTTCTGTACAGTAGATATCAGTAGTCAATTCAAGAACGATTTCCATTCAATCAGAATCGCACACTATTCATGTGGGTTTCAAACTCTCAATCTTAGCTAGCAAGAGCCATATTGGTAACTGTATGCATCACTGAAACAATCTCTGAACTAGGAAATTTTATACCTCTGCTTTGCGAGCCGACGTCACCCATAATATACAAAGTTTCTATTAGTTTCTCATCTTCGAGTTCAGAAACGATTTAAGCACTGAATTTACGATGTCAGAGCTTTTATATCGTGGAAAGAATATAATAGGCTTGAGAGAAAAACATTTTGTCATTAAATTCGTAATGTCTTACGTTTTGTCTCGGTCAGACTACACGATCTTGTCACTCTCGCCATTTTCAGATAAGTTACAAGTTCGTTCACTGTCGCCATCTGTGATTGCTTTTCCTTCCTCTTTTTCGTCTTTCTCCGAGTCTCCTTTCCTCACCGAATCATTATTGTGGGTTTTAACGTGCTTGGCAAGGTGATCACTTCGCATAAAACGTTTATTGCAGATGGGACAAGCGAACCGTTTCTCGCCCGTGTGCGTTCGTAAATGTCTCTGAAGTTCGTCAGAGCGTGTGAACCGCTTTCCGCAAAATAACCAGTTACACACAAATGGCCGCTCGCCAGTGTGCCAGCGGAGATGTGCTTTGAGATGTGAGGTTTTCCCGTACACTTTGCCGCAACCAGGAATGTGACAGATATGTTGAGTTTTTTTCCGAAAAGGAGCACCGGCAGCGCTTAGTCTTTCATTGTCTTGACAATTCGGACAGTCGCAAGTCGCTCGACCCGTGTACCGTCGAGTCGCTCTTGCGGCTACACTCTGCGTCGACGGCAGTAATCCTGGTGTCCCAGGAAAATACGAAGGTCCATCTATGTAAGTTGGAAGAGAAGTCTTCATAGGATCGGAACCAAGACAAGGAGGGGGCAGAAAGTGTGGATGGCTAGCCACGGAAACCGCAGCAGGAATGGGTAAACTTCCTGTGGAAAATTCGTGTGGCAGTCCTGTAAAATGGCTCAAAGTTGGGTGAAATGAACTGCCCGAAACTGCTTGATCTAGCCACGGGGTATTGCTGTGTACTTCCCAGAACGCCTGCCGTGCAGAAGCCTGCGTGTGAGGCTCTAGAGGAGGTTTAAACCAGGGCGAACCTTCGTAAGGATGCGGCATACGCGGAGGGTACATGGACGCTTCGACAGAGGCAGAGTGCACGCGACTTGCCGAGGCTATAGCCAGTGGGTCTGTGAGCGAATTATGCCCTGACGAATAGTTTGGGCTGGGGAGAAAGCTGTCGTGGTTCTGTACACTTAAAGACTCGCTAGCTGGGATGAATGCTGAAGGCAAGTTCGAATACAATCCCGCATCAGCCGGCCTTCCTCGCTGGATTGGCAGTGAAGTTGGCTGTTTCCAGTGGTAGAACCCTTTTGCCATAGTCACGTCAGATACCGGTGGCGGGCTTTGTTGTCCTATTCTGCTACAAGTCGCTGCGAGCATCGCAAGAGGTGTCAATCTGCAATCTGTCGCTGTTCCCGGCTCCTGAAAGAAGTACAAATCGAGCGTGTACAGCGTCAAAGAGATCGTATTAGCACGCGCGCGGTGCATGTAATCAGCTTATAGTTGCTAATCAAATCACGTTAAATTCCTGAACAAATACAACGGAACAAACCTGGCGAAAGAAACCCCTGTTCATAGAACCTCTGCTCGGGCCTATTCGGGGCTGTTTTGTGATCTATTTTGGTCGACGAATTCACCAGCACTTTGTACGCCCCACGAGCTTCGAAATGGACTGTTGATTTAATTCAGCCAAAACCCCAAGTACGTCTTCTTTTGAGATGCCGCCGCTCTTGTTTACAACCAATCAGCTTAACAGAAAGCCTGTTCATGACACAATGTGATTGAATGATAGGGATTTGTTGATATATAATAAGTTTCTCCAAATGGAGCCATTATTCGGAACCAATCCATACCAACAATACAAAAGCCTACAGGCGGACGTCAATGTGAAATTTTCAGCTCAACAAAATGTTGACAATTTTAGCCAGCCATTTCGCTCCCAGCTGCACTGACAAAAACCTCGAGTTCCTTCCACTTCACACCTCTCGATTGCAAGCGGAAACCATAATTGTTTCAATTGCAAATCCTTTACAATACGGCGTAAGTTCTTGTATAAAGTTCATTCTCGCGCGCTAGATTAAGTGTCATGTAAACGCTATCTGATAGCAGAAGTATAGGACATACATACTGTTGCTGTTTTGTCGAAACATGCCTGCGATATAAATACGCTCCGGTGGGTGGCACGAACGCGGACGGGGCGTTCTGCAGTTGAGAAAGGGGCGGTCTAGGGTTGTTCGATAAATATGATTCCATAAAGACAGTACTTTACAGTTACTCAGCCGTGTACTAGCTTCGAAACCTGCTCTATGTTTTGACTTCGAGCAAAATCTACCCTTCCACCTATTCCAAAACAAAGCACCTTTTCTTTCCGGATACAGAGACAGGTCCTAAATGGTAGTCTTTGTCCATTTAAAAATCTCTCAGCCTAATCCGCCATTACGATTAACTCTGAAGGAAGTATTTAATCTTCGCCTGTTTTGAAATGTGATTTTCAGGGCGCCGGGGATAATTGTTTTGTAACTGTTGAGGAAGATAATTGATATTTCAAAGAGTGCTGTCGAAGTACTGGATAACTTAAGACAAAATGCTACTCAAATCGAATTTCCTTGTCTGCCCCATGGACCGGCAGATTCTGTTGTTGTCCACTAACTTGTAACTGCGGGGTTTCTAGTCAGATTATAACTTTCTAATGGGTTTGTATAAAGACTATAAATGGCGAATGGTTCGACACACTATGTGGTGTTTCTTAAAGCGGATTTCCTGTGGTGTAGCGCTTTAGCAAGGAATACTGTAATTATAAGCATTGGTAAGCTTGTTTATAAAGTACGCATGTATTCACACCAAGGTACCTACAACTGATTTCAATAATAACACGATACAAAATTAATCCCCTCAATAAATGCGATGAGGTTTGAACAAATAGGAAATTTTCTGAAGTAGAAAAAAGAAAGAGTTTTAAGGCGTTTTCAAGCAAGAATTCTAGAACTCGAGGAAAATAGCAGAAACATAACAAATTTGTAACTTCGGCTTCGTGCGGTTTTCGTATTGTGTTACTAACAAGGTTCGGTGAGCGGCGTAACCTTTTGACAAACAAACACCATTTTGATCAAACTTCCAAATTCCATACGAATGCATTTGCAAGTAACTTTTGTCAGCAGTGAACTTTGAGGGGCGAATTTTTCTAGGGTTCGCTAAAAATACTAAATGACTTTATGCACGAACTGACCCATTTCTCATACCTGAATGATGATCAAAGAATCCCGCCGGGTTAAGATTGCAGTGATTTAGAAAACGATGAATTGGGTTAACACGGGCGGTTTTCCACTTCGCGCTTCGACACCCCTTGTGTACTGTCCGCCGTTCCTTCTTTGCCCCTGACTGACTTGTGTTTGCCTTTTGGATCAGGAGCTCCGCGTTCAACACACACGCAAGGAAAATATTGAGCTATCAGGCGTGGTTTGCGAAATTATCTATGGCCTTAAAAACTGATAGATTTAATTAGATCCCTTTTGATGTGCCGCTTCATGATTGACGTGCCGTCTGCTCGCAGAGCGCATTAACTACTCCCCGTACAATAAATCACACCTACAATTTAAACGTGTGATAAGCATTCCAGCTGCAGGCCTGCATTTAATCGAACAGGCTCATTGTTCTAGCGGAGGAGCTAGACGCATAATAGGGGAACCGATTTAGTAGGTCAAACCAGCCTTAGGGTCCGACTTTTAAGTGTTAATTATAGGGAATGTTAAAAACTCTTCCAGCTACGGTCATATTACCGGCTTGTTCAAATTTGAGTGCAAATTGCGATGGTACGCCCCCTCTTCATAGGCGCTTGACAGGCAAAGAGATTAAACTAGTACAGTCAATCTATCTAAGGGTTTATAGTTGTATTTACAATATCAATTGATGTTCACATCAAGCGCACGTTCTTGTCGTTTGAACGCGCATTTGTCATCTATCGACAGGCCGTGGTTACGCGGGCATTTCACTGGGTTTCCATTGTGTTTGTAAACCTTGTCTTGTCTGTCAAAACCGATAAAGATCTGGTTTGAATTAATTTCATCGGTTTGTGTATGTTTAGCGGTGAAGAAATCAAGCCAATCTCGGGTCCTAACCTGGGAACAGCGCGCGATGGCATCGACTGGATGTTAAACACGGTTTTAACAAGATATCTTTTAAATTAGAAAGGTAAACGCGTATATTTACATAACATTTTGTTCGTGTTAATAGATTTGTTTATGGTATGAATGTTTACATTTCTCCTGCCGCCACCCGAAAATTCGCTAATGGAATTAGGAAACACATTTTGGCTTTGGGGTGTTTTAATTGTCCCGCGTTCTGTGGAGAGGAATCTTGAGTCCCGTGTATCAAAAAAAAAAAAAAAAAAAAAAATACCCCATTCTTCTGGTAAAGAAAAACCTTTTTTTTTTTTTTTTTTTTTCTTCTTCTTTTCTTTTTTTTTTTTTGTTTTCCTTTTTTTTATTATTTAATTAAAAA
>Ga0126339_10003871_pt1 | contig 10960 bp, 6 predicted proteins | sample OrbTmetagenome_2_FD_92532 | JGI IMG/M metagenome (GOLD analysis project Ga0126339, IMG submission 92532) | Coral microbial communities from Petempiche,Puerto Morelos, Mexico - Orbicella T R C metagenome | ecosystem: Host-associated > Invertebrates > Cnidaria > Coral | place: Petempiche,Puerto...
AAACTGCAAAGCGGTGAACGAAGGTCCTGCTTGATTGAACGTTGGATCTCACAGCAGATCTAATCAGCCAAACTTGAAAAGTAAAACGATAATACGTCACTACTGCAAGGTTGACACAACGTCGTAGAGTTAAAACAATATTTCAGCTGGCCTCAGGTTTAGACGTTACTATGAAATTACAATATTATAGAATGGTGCCGATGTTTGTCTTGTATTCAATAGCTGTTTCGTTCATTAAAAGTTGTTGGTTTCGCTCATATAAGCTCATTAAGGTGGAGGAATAAGACACATTCTCATCAAAGCTTACCACATTAGCTTTTCAGGTCACTTTCCGGCAAACATTTTCTCCTGAAATTCAGCCTTCAAGTTGGCCATAGTACTAATTCGAACATTCGAAGTCAACTCCACTTCAATTTAGCGAAACACCTAATATTAATGGTCGTGTAAAAGCTACAAAGTCATCAATATTCCGCCTGGCACGATGCACACATTGAGTAGTAGGCTCGCACTGACTGCGCGGTTACAATTCCAATATGGCGTCGGGCTCGGTTACTATTCCAATATCCAGAACGATACAAAAAATTAGCAAACACTTTAAAATACGAATAATGTTGAACTTTAATGTTGAAACCTTCAGTACCTGTTCGTTCATCTTCCGTGGATACTTTGGTATGTCAATTGTGTCAGTGAATTTTGATGTGGGCATGGCAACCGCAAATTTCAGGTAAGTTTTGGCCAAAATTCAACATTGTTGACAATTCTCTATTTTGTTCTACATGCATTAATTTCCGAGATTTCTTGACTTTTTAAGAAAATAGCGAGATCCGCCAAGATGTCGGATCCAACATGGTCACATCACGTCAATTAACGTCATAGCCAACAAAAATTGTGTCATCTTGTAGAGTAGGCTCAGGGCTATGTACTCAATGTCAATTTACTTTGCTGTGTCAATACAACGAGAACCGAGGGGAGGGGTTCCATCCTGCACGCATTGTATGACGGTGGGGTTGTGAGTAAGATTGTACGTCCGAGGTTACAAATCAAAACTTTTGTAAAAATTGTTTTTTATTTGTTTATTTCCACAATAACAACAATTACAACTCGTTTTTCAACAATTAAGTTACAGAAGAAGGAATAAAGTTTGGTTTACAGAAGTTAAACATAGGCAGGCAAGGCGTGCAAGAGTAATTTTTTTTGAATTAAAAGCTCCTGAAGGTAGCAGCTTGACAGTTATGATGAGGTTAATCCAACAAGTTTGTTTGGTTACGATGTACAGCGCAAGAAAAGTTTGAACTTGTTTCAACGTAGGTGTAGCTTACAAAACGTTCTTTAGTTCGTATTGTGTGATCGTCGATCGTCCGGGTGAGGGTAGTTCTGAAAAGAACTGTTGTTGGTAACTGACGTTTCGGCAACCTGAGCAGAAGTCATCTTCAGAGTCAAGAGAATAGTGTTTGCCAGTCGATGGCGTTATAAGTCTGGTCCGTTGAACGTGATTGGTCAGTTTAGTTATGATGGTACTGGCTGTAAGACTCGTGTAATGTTTGTCATAAGTCATTGGTCGGTTTCGATCCGTCTATTGTTAGTCAAATTGGTCTGTTCGAGGTCCGTCTATATTGTTAGCCGAGTTGGTCTGTTAGAGATCCGTTTGTCGATGTCGTTTCGTTACCAGCTTTCCAGGGTAGTCAGTGTACTGCAGGTTCTCGTTAAAATGCTTCTCAGTTGTATTGATCAATAGCATTGTGTATTAATTTGAAGTCAGGTTTTATTGTTAGCGGCAAAGGTGGCAACAGAATAAGAACGTGCTATTCCGTGACTCGACATGTCAGACATGACTATGTAATTAATTAGATTAGTTTTTGTTTATGATAATACCGTTTTGAAAAAAAATAATAGTTCTTCTTCCATTTTTCACCAGATATTTAACTTTATGCCGTTTATCTCCAGCAATGAAGAAAAAGCACAACGCTCCTATGTTTTCCAGAAACCAAGGGTATCCTGATAAGTTAATAAAGATGGTGAATTTTAAGCTCGGTAATGAAATGTGAAGGTGAATTCATCAACATGACACGAGCGTGGGACAAAGAAAAATTCTGAGTCCCCGACAGGAATCGAACCCATGACCTCCCGAACACCGGGCTGGCGCTCTATCCACTGATCTAAGAGAACTCATGGAGAGCAAGGTCATTTAACTGAATTCATATATGATACGTATCCTGCATACTGCTAGGATCAATGCTGACCTTGACCTTGCTCTCCATGAGTTCTCGTAGCTCAGTGGATAGAGCGCCCGCTCGGTGTTCGGGAGGTCATGGGTTCGATTCTTGTCGGGGACTCAGAATTTTTCTTTGTCCCACTCTCGTGTCATGTTGATTAATTCACCTTCACAAGGGTATCCTGTACATGTTGTATATTTTTACGAGGAAAACAAAAGTATCAAGTTACATACGGCGTGAAAAGTAAAATTGACACATTTGCTAGTCAACGTATTTTTGAATTTAACTCATTTTATAACAAGACCCAATTTAGCATGGTCTTATTCTGTTGCCAACAATCGTGTGTTTTTTCGGTTTTGATATTCCACGAAACCACTTCAAATTAATATCGATATCAAAACCCATATAAACGAGAAGACATTATAAAAGGTAAACAGCGTTACCTAACTTGAGACTTGAAACAACCAGACACAAAAAACCGTATAAATTTTGTAAGACGCCTGGAAATCTGCAGAGTTTGGGACGTTTCCTATTACCCTTCCCAACGCCTGATATTTTTTTTTGGTGAATAAAAGTCAGTTACAGAAAAAGTTTGTTTGAACCACCCAAGAAATCTGTTTCAAAACGAAAGACCCACTGTGTCGCCTCAAAGTCTGATCTGATTAATTTGCGGGTTTACTTGCCGCCATGGAGTCTTCAGGAATGTGTAAAGAGGTTTAGGCTTTTGTACATTATGCTAGCATTTTTTCGAGCATTGTGGTGAGGCAAAAGCATTAAACATTATTCGAGCATTTTAGTGGCTTTTTTTCGTAAATTATTTTTTTTTCCACGTACAGAAAAAAGAAATTAAAATTATTTTTTTACAAGAAAAGGAAGACTTAATTTGAAATTTAAAAAATTTCAAATGCCGCCTTAATACAGCCCGAGTGGAGACTGAGGAGAGGTCAGCGGTAGTCAAATCAAATTAAAAGATCATTTAGAGAATTATCTTTTGGCGTATTTAAACTATTATATACGTTGAGTTATACTACGTATACGATCTTTTAAGCACCCTGAGCTGATAGTAATATTGTGTTAAAACGTTAAAATAATTAAAATTTAAAAACCGCTACATATGAGCATTGACCGAGCATTTTAGTGACATTTTTGGGGGGGAGACTGAGCATTTTAGTGGGAAAAATGGAGCATTATGGTGGAGCATTTTTGTGGGGAAATAAAAGCATAATGTACAGAAGCCTAAAGAGGTTCGATACCACCAACCTATGAGAAAATCTCTGCTAAAAATTCCCGTGTCATATAAACTCTTGGTCTTCAGCCATCGTAGCTTGACTAAGAACATAAAACAAACAGCGGTGTTAAACATTTTAAAACATGCATTTTATGAACTTGACGTTTTGTATGCTAGTCAACATACATTTTCAAAAGTATAACCCCTAAAATTTTTTGGGAAAGCTATTTATACGATATAAATGGGGGTGTTAGGAAAGCTTTTCCATTGTGTCACTGTACATACAGTTTCCGTTTGAAACGTCTTTAATTTTTTTGTCATCATTTTTAGTGCAGAGTGCACTATTGGGATGGTTTAGGGGTTGACGTCGCTAAAACACTATGGCAATAAGGCACTATGGCAATAAGATAAGACACTATGCCACTATGGCACTATGACAATAAGGCGTAAACTTTAATGTTTGTATAATTAATTAATTTCAATTAATTAATTAGGCTTACAGCCAGGAGGTAGGATGGGGTAAGTGCTTGTGAACACTACGTAAAATGGGTGGTGTATGTACCTACGTTACCTCTTTGTCACTTCAAAAAGCTATATATTTGTTTCAGAAAGCCCCTTGCTTTCTTTGTGGTACTTTTAAATGCATGCACAAATTAATAAGCGTTAGTGTCAACTACATATCAGGTGGGAGATACATTTCATGCAAGATCACTCGCTAACTTTGAGTGCTTTTCCTTGTAGTAGAACCCTAATAAGTCATACGCATGCGTGTCTTTTGGAATTACGCTACTTGGTTCAAGAAATATCATCTATTGTTTCCAAACTACCCTAGCGCGTTTATTTCATCCTTTAATTGTCTCCATCAAAGAGACCAAAATGTTCATACCCGCAGCCGAAACTCTCCCGAGTAAGTGGCATTAAAACTTGTCAAATTGTACAAAAAACCCAGGAAACTGCTCAAATATTGCTGCAGACTACGTGGCATTTACTGAAAGCATAAATTTTATTAATCTCTGAGGGAACTCGTTCACCGATGAAGAATATAAATCTCGGTCAAGTAGCGCTATTTACTCTGAATACTTCTCGTTGAAACGCTTCTCAGTTGTATTAATCAATATCAGTGTGTATTTTAAATGTAAGTGGTTTTATTGTTATCGCCAAAGGTGGCAACAGAGCGTGCTTTCCGTGACAATTCGATAATTAGATTAGTTCTTGTTTATCGGTCAAAAGAAAAATTTGCGTTTAAAATAAAGCAAATCGTTCCTCTTCCATTTCTTCATCAGACCTTCAACTTTCTCCCATTTATCTCCAGCTGTGAAGAGAATACAAGCACATCTTCTGTGTGTTTTCGAGAAAACAAGAGTTTCAGGTTACATACCTTTGCGAGGAAAACAAAAGTATCAAGTTACAAACGTTTTCGCGAAGAGTAAAATTGTCACGTTCACTACTTAAATGTATTTAATTTTAAAATGAGCAAAAATCAACGTAAAACAGTACAGTAAAATTCGAGAGCTGTCTTGACAAACGAAGGTTACAGTATACCTTCAGGTCGGCAATTTTCTTCAAATTTGGATTTTTGGGTCAAAGTAGTGGTCGAAGAATAATCTCTAATTTCTGAAAATTTTTTTTGAAAAAGGCTAAATATTAGCGGAGAAATGGCGGTTATACGTTTTCGCCGGAAGTAAAAGTTTACCTCTTGATTGACAGCCCTATGGCGCGTATGCAATCAACCGAGACGATTTTCGCGGTATGGATGTCACGAATTGACTGCTCAGTTGATCAGCATTGTTGTTAGCATTTTTGGTGTAAGGTGTAACTCTGTTAAGTTATAAGTAAACATAGACCACGTTAAAAACATCGACCAGTTCGAAAAAGCAAAAACAGCGAAGAACGAATGAAAATACATCAATGAGTTAAGAAGCGAAAGTTCACCAAGCGGATGAAGCTATAGCTATCGTATAAGGCGGGCAAAGAATTCGTGGTAAGAGAAAAGAAAGGTTCTGTAAAAATTTCGGAACTTGACAGCAATAACAGGGATGTTGACAGAGACTCTTCTGATGAGTCCGATATCGACGAATCGTCGGACTCATTGAGACCATTTGAAATATTGTCCATGCACAGTTGACCACACACAGTTGCTCCGCCGCGCTTTCTTTCTTTTGTTTGTTTTCCTCGTCCAGCCACTCTAGCGTTCGTATCCTTTTTAGTCTTCCCCATTTTGCTAGAGAAGCTTCAAGAAAAACCGAGCTACAGAAAATTATCTCTCCGCCTTCGGCGCCTTGAGCACATTCCGAAACACAAAGGTTTTTTGGAGATTCGTTCGTAAATTTCACCAGGAGCTTAACGATGATAAACTTTCCCTGCGCTGATTGGCTCTGAGAACCCAGTTGAGGGCATTTGTGGGCGGAGTTTGTTTGCGAAGCAGAAGATTTTTCTTAGCCCTGTTCTCTCGAAAAAATTTTTTCGCTTGAAGCAGACACTTTAAAGAGTTATATCTCAAAGGGAATTTGTTCAATTGCCCTCAAGTTTGGACAGTAGCTAGTTTAACATATAAAGTACAAAAATGTACCTTCGAATTATTAATTTCGAAATACTTTTTCTTCGAGAGCGATTTTTGTACGATCACTTCACTTTTTTGTAATCCTATTTGGAAAATGTTCTGTAACTTTTTATTGCAATTGAATATGCCTAAACGCAGACAAGTGTTTTAAGTGCTTTGGGCCCTGAAACAGAGAAAAACATTAAATTGGCGAAAAACGAAATTCGCTTTGACTTGTAACTTTCGAAAGGTGATTCGGGCACTCGCATTTAGTGGTCGTGAAAAATTCGACAATTCGTTTTATTTCAAAATTCTTGGTATAGTTCGATAGCCAGTCCTATAAACTTTAATTTGATATGGGGTTTAGGTATCTACATCTTAAACTGCACGCGCTACATCGCTTGCACGCGAAAGACCCCTGAAGGTATACTGTAACCTTAATTGTAAGTGATTCTTCGACTGTGAATGAAAATACTCACATCAAACATACACACTGCTAAGATTATGTCTCATCATAATCCCTAGCTGACAAGCAAGGTCAGTACAAACCAGAAGTGAATGGCAGGAGTTATATAGGAACTGTGTCATGAGTACTGCGTGAGAGCTATACATTACACTCTGCACTATCTGAGATTGTCTCACTAGTTCATTTTATCATCATTTTATTTCTTAATACAGATGTTTTCTGTCTAGGTTCCAGACCCCCATTTATACAGTATAAGTAGCTTTCCAAAAAAATTTCACGGGTTATACTTTTGAAAATGTATGTTGACTAGCATATGAAATGTCAGGTTCATAAAATGCATGTTTTTAAAATGTTTATCACCGCTGTTTGTTTTATATTTTTAAAAATTCCCGTTTTTAAGAATTACAATGAACACTAAGAAAAGAGACGTCCAAACATTTATATCAAGTTGAAGTTTCTGGACGTGCCGCTAGATTGGCTTCTTGTTTGTTTATTCTGACCTTGTAAACGGAAGTCACTGATTCGTCAGTTTTAATTGCAACCACTCGTGCGTGAAAAACAATAGTGTCAAGTTACCATTTGAAACTCACAAATAAAAATATCTTGTTACATTTACCTGAAAACAAAAACAAATTTCAAAACTAGGGAGTGTTTTCCGCAATTTCTTTGGTTTTGACAGAGAAAACCACTTCAAATGAGTGTCTCAGTATTGGTTCCAAGGAGCGTTACAACGAGAAGACAGTATTACTCCGTGAACAGCACTACTTGATTGAAACGCATTCACAAACTGAAAATTTTGCGCAAACATAAATGGTTTGGACTGAATTCCTTTTTCGTGAAATGCACGTAATGCCAATGATATCGATGGGAGCCTGTCGAATACCATCTTGGACGAAAGCCCCCACACCATCCCAATAGTGCATTTTGCACTAAAAACAATCGCTCCTGTCCAAGAATTCACCAAGTTACCGCCTAAGACTCATTTCATTCGAAATTTCACGTAATGCAAGAAATTTTTTCCCAGAATTACTATACAAATAAACAGATCCATCTCCCCCTCAAAAGACCCAACAGTAACATCGCTATATGTAAGGGAGAGGCTTCTACAACTCTTCATTTTACTCAAAATTTTTTCATTAAGCTCATGCCAAAAAGAATTTGAAAATGAACAGCCGAGCAAAATATGGGATATGGTTTCTGTTAGCTGATGACAGAAGGTGCAGTTGGGATTAAGAGAGACTAGGGATTAGGGGGAAAGGGAGTCCCCCTGCCTAACTCCACGCTCTATATTAAGAAGTGAGACCAAAGGCCATTGTTTACAATAAAGCTTTGAATATATTTATAGAAAATATTGACCCATCTTATGAAATCAGGCCCAAAACCGAATTGATTCAAACATTTTTCAAGGAAAGTCCATTCCAAACTGTCGAATGTTTTCTCAAAGTCAGTAAAAAGTAAAATTCCGGGTAATTTCTTAGCTCTTGTATAGTCCATTATTTCAAGAATTGAGCGTATATTCTCACTGATATTTCTGGCGGGGATATATCCTGATTGATTATAATGTATTAATTTAGGCAATAGACTTTTCATTCTTTCTGCAATAACTTTTGAGGCTATCTTTGTATCGACATTCAAAAGGGAAATTGGCCTCCAGTTTTGAAGATTACAACGATCTTGATTCTTTTTCTCAATTAATGTAATTACAGCTTGCCTTTGTGGAGGGCTCATTTCTCCTTTTACGAAAAGTGCATTGAAGCATTCAACTAAAGGTTCCCCCAAGAAATTCCAAAAAGTCTTATAAAATTCTATAGGTAGACCGTCATTTCCCGGAACCTTATTTAATGGAGAAGAGTTTGTAATTTTAGAGCGTTCTTCAAGACTTATTAGTCCTTCACTGAGATATCTTGATTCATGTGAAAGTGTTGGAATAGGTAAATCTTCAAAGCGAAAGTATAATTATTTTTCGTCAAAGCAATTTCTTCTTGATTTATAAAGGTTTTCGTAAAGACTTTTCTCTCCCTCTAAAATTTCGAAGGGATCTACGGTAATTACTCCACTGAAGCGAAGCTTCCGTGTGTGCTTTCTTATATGATCCATCTCGCTCGTGATCTAACTACCCTGTGGTTTGGTTTATTTTTGGAATACTTTTGCTGATTTTTGCTTTGTTTTGGTCCGTCCTTGTGATTCTTTTTGTGGTCATAGGTATATTTTGTAGAGCAAGTTCAGGGCTATCTAATCAATGTAAATTTATTTCGCTCTGCCCTAAAAGAATGAAAACGCGGAGGGGGTTTCCATCCATCCCCCTTGTACCACGGTATGGGTATGAGTTAATTAGCTGGTACGTCCGAAGGGTATATTTTCCGAAGAAACATACGTCTAATCTCACATTGCGAACAGCTAAGTCTAGAGGGTTTCCGCCTCCGATCCCCTCCATCCCCCTCTCCCCTTCCATCCTGTCTCAGAAGACCCTCTCATGCCTTTAACAACCTCTTGAAACATCTTAGTTATACAACCTTTATAAATTAAAAAATAAATGTTCGGACAAAGTGGGAAACATAATCCCAGAAAACCATGTTTTGCTGTTTCATTGCAGAAACTTCCAGCACTTCTCTTCTCGTGGGATCATCCATTGCAGTGTTTGCATTTCTATGTATGTGGAAACGCGAAATTATGTAAGTCCTTTTATTGCTACACGGACAAGAGAGACTTTTTTGAAAGAAGAACTTCCATAGGTGTATTCTGTCTGTTTCTTTCTCTGCTACTTATACAACAATGCGTGAAAGGAAGGGTCCTGGGTCATTTTGTGTTAAATGTATTTTTTTCAAGAAAGGAGCATTTCTTCATTGTGTAAAGTCAATGCATTCGTTTTATTTCTCGCAGCATAAGGAGATGGCGACTCTCCAAAGGAAGGGAAAATAAAGAAAGAGATGGCAATAAAAACAACGTACAGCAGGACAATGCTGGTTTTCAAAACCAACATAACCAAGGGTACTTGCTCTTTCTGTCTGTCTGTAATATGTTTTTTGGAAAAACGGAGCATTTCTTTATTCTATAGAGATCAATGCATTTGTTTTCTTTTTGCAGTAGGAGGCGGCGACGCTACATACGTGAGGACAATGTGGGAGAAAACAATCAGGGATATTATGATAGTGCTGTCAATCAATACAGTGAAGCAGGAATTGAGGAATTACAGGTGGCTAAAGTTTGTTTTCATAACCGTCCATATAACCCTGAGTAACATTGTGGCACCTTTTAATACGCTTCAGCGGTATATCTAACGTGTTTGGTCTCCCCATAGTTAAGTTCATAGTCTCGCAGTTGAGCCAAAATACGTATATCGCGTGACCAAGCGACCTCATATGCCACCGAAGCGAACCAAAATGGTGCAATTAGGTATTGATCGTACTCAAATTTGGCCAACAATTCAGCGGGTCAGCGATATGCAGTCCATCAACATGTAGCCTCCCTCGCAGCCGTTATTAGGGTCGTCACGCAACGCTTCTCCCCGAGGGAAGAAGAAGCGAAGGTGGAAGGGTGGCGTGACGGCCCTAATAACGGTTGCGAAGGAGACTAATCACAGCAGGAAATGAGCGTGGTAGACAAGGCTTCTGTTTGGCTTTTTTCCAAATTTGGGTGCGGTAAATATGAAAACGTTGTTAACCTCGAACAATCATACGACATGACCGCGCCCTACTCAACCGTGTAGGGAAGGGGTGGATGAAGGGGTAGGAGAGTGGTGAAATTGAATATGGGAGATGGATATGTCCCCCAGTTACGTTTTCGTTATTATTAGAAACCTTGCAATTGACAGCGTTTTGTCGTCGAAGAAAAGACAGAAGGTTAATTTATAATCCATTAGCTACTAAGGTTGTATTTCTACAGCGTCAGCAAAAAGGAGTGATGAGTATAAAGCAGTTTAAAGTGCACCTAACCCCAAATTTGTTTTTTCGCTAAAACGTATCCACTTGTTATTCGAAGCATTTGGGCGAAAAAAATTTGGAATTTGGTTGAATCCTCGGTTTTCTATGCCATTTCAAAGTCGCGGTTGAAGTGTTTCGCGGCCGCGTTTTAGGGAGTCTGGGGCGGCGGTTGCTGATGACTTCTACCCAGGAACCAAACACAATGGCGCCTCGGTCAGCTATCTGTATTTGCTCGAGAAAATGGAAAATAAAACTAATCGTTCCAATATATTTTGGGACTAAAACGTCTAAGTTTTGTTTCAGAATCATTTCTTTTTCGTCACTGGAGTCAGAGTTGAGATACGATTCGGGAGATTCCGAAATAAACTTCGGTCGAGCGCGTTCGACAACTGTGAACTCACTTCTTAGAGCTTTGAAAACAATTTACAACATTTCAAGCGAGTACGGGGAAGACTTCTTTGCGGACGAGTCGCTTGTATATTAGGAATGGAAAGCTAGATACGAAGTGGAGGAGCAGGCAAACGAAAAGCAGGAAAGAAAACTCAAGGACTGCTTTGGATGGTAATTTCGTCACCTAAACACAAGACTCCCACG
>Ga0126339_10003872_pt1 | contig 10959 bp, 6 predicted proteins | sample OrbTmetagenome_2_FD_92532 | JGI IMG/M metagenome (GOLD analysis project Ga0126339, IMG submission 92532) | Coral microbial communities from Petempiche,Puerto Morelos, Mexico - Orbicella T R C metagenome | ecosystem: Host-associated > Invertebrates > Cnidaria > Coral | place: Petempiche,Puerto...
AACACAACACGAGAAACTTCCTTCCTGCCGGTGGTACGTGATTCAAAGCAGCCTCAGGTGATATTCCTGTCTTCACGTCGCTAAATTTTGAAAATTTTTTGAATTTTTTTATTGTTTTACTGAATAGGTAACACAAAAGAGGGCTGCATAAGAAAGCCAGGAAGTTGTCACGAAAGGATTTTAAGAACAACGAAATGTTGTGCATAAAAGGTACTCATAGCGAATTTTGAATATGAATTCTTATTGTGTCTTTAATATATTTGGTGGGTCTCACATATTGGAAGAAATAAGTTTATTTAAGACAGAGAGGCAATTTTAATGGATACGTCGTTTATTGCATTGTGTCTTAAGAAGGCTGATGATCACGAAAGATGATATAATTCCCTATGATTTAGTTAGTTATATTTGTGGCGCGACCAATTGTATCTTTCCATGTTGAATTTTTCTGTTGCGGGAACCCGATATTGAGACAACGACCTAAATAATATGTCTATTGCATGCAGGTTTAATTATTTCTGTTGATCTAAAAGACATTTTAGCGGGATTATATTCCATTAGATTTCATCTTATCTCGTTATTTTGGTTTCTCTATATTCGTAGTTATAACGTTTTTACAAAGGTGAAAATGTCACTAAGTTGTGAATCACGTTTCGAACTTCACTTCTAACGAAAAACTATGACAAGTTTACAGATTCCATCTGTGTATTTCCTTTGCTAATTTTCTGTTTTATCGCAGCATGGTAGGGGAAGAAGTAAAACAACAGAAAAGTAAACGCCTTGAGATGAGACCCTCCGTCGAATTCATTTATGTAACTTTCAGCCAGCCATCTGCGTTTTCTGACATCGCCAAATTGCTCTCAGGCCCCAGATAGGTCATGCTTGTTTCACCGAATTTTAATTAAACGTCTATTTGTATTCTTTAGTTTGCGAATATTAAGCTTTATGCGTCGCCGACTCAGTGGGGCAAAAATACAAGATGATGCTTTTGACACTTGACGTTTTCGTCTTCAAACTTATGTGATTTTAACAATCGAATCCGTGGCGATGTCCTAACCGAGGTTAGTAAATTTACGCCTACTCTTTCAACGGTTCTAAAATTTCGTTTCACAATGAAATTCCATCTTGTTTTCTATTGTACTGTTTTGTGTGAACCGCATTGTAATGAATTGCATGTAACATTTGTATACAAAATGGTGCTGATGTGTACAAAGCTGGAAAAACAATACTTTCTCTCTCCCTGTTTTTGCATTTCGCAGTTGTATTCAAGCTCATACCTCCCGTCAAGTAGGTCATATTATTGTATTTCAAGTATTGAATAGTTTTAATTTATAGCATTTTTGTCTGGTTGCCAAAACAAATGATCTCGTTTATGAGGTTTGCACTTTAAAATAATGTAAAACAATACCACAATGGCCTTTTTTACTACCTTTCTTGAATTATTACTATGTAGGTGAAAGATCGTATAAGAATGTAAAAGGCAGGCTATCGACTCCAAACAAAATCACTGATCGATAATCCTGCATTTGGCGATATTTTTTTTGCGAAATATTACGTCAAAACACTTTGTAGCGAAAGAGAAAAACAGGCAATCAAAAACTAATGAAACTCGATTCCGCCATGAATTGTGTTTCTTCCAAGCTAAATTTGCAGTTTTTAAAGGGGACCATGTAAAGGGGAGGGGATTTTTTCTTTTCAGTTCATCGTTTGTTATTGGTTATCGTCTCTCTCAGTTATCCTTTTTATTTTGTTCAGTTATTATCTTCCCTATAATCTTATTTGGAGTTTTCCTTTAATCTCTAAGTAATGTCACACATCCATTACCTTGCGATAGTGCAAGTTAAAAATAGAGTTAATGTATATCGGTCATATAGTACCTGAGATTGTGCTATCTTGTTTTGGGGAATTTCATGTCATATATCAAACACGAGAGACAGTGTTTCATCGGGATATCCAAACACCGAGAAGAGAGTTGAAAATACGATGCGCAGCGGAGTATTTTTTGCGAAATTCGAAGTGTTTGGATAGCCGATGAAACAATGTCTCGAGTGTTTGATATGCGATCTCAAACAAAACAGAAACTAAGGAGTAAACGGAGAAGTAAAATCGTCAAAATCTATGCTAATTAAGACCGGGTATCCAAACCTCCTTCACGGTTGTGATTTTCTTTGTTTTAACTTGATGAATTATTAATGAGTTTGAGAAGAGAAGTTCGAACTTAAAGAATTAGCATTTTAGCGAGGGTGAAAACGTAATTAAATATACAAGATAAGAATCGCGTGTCCAAAAAACTATTTCATGTTATTTGCTATTTCATTTCGCTCTCAGGTTTAATTTCGTAAACGACGTTAAAAATATACGAAAGCCACTTTAAGTTTCGGACATTTCTTAGCGATACACTATCTTTCGCCATTGGTCTCCGACCAAGAACATTTCATTTTGATTAAAAGTAAACAGCTTTTGTTCTCTATTATAACATTTCAGTTTTTTTTCAAGTTTGGCCATTAAAGGATGTTAAGCTGCGACCGCAATTCGTGTTTTGTTATTGAAGTGTTAGAAATAGTTGTCATTTACGCTTTAATTAGAGTTTTCTACCTAACGTAAAGTAGATTTTTCACACAAAGTAAGGCTCCTAGGCGACTATTTAGAAGATAAATTTAAACAATAAACGTGAGCAAAAGTTTCCCGAAAACGTTCCTTAAGCTGTCCTCTACGCTTACCTTTCCAGCGAGAATGACTGGCTTGTTTGGTTCCCCCTGTGAACTGTCCTGTTTGAAAAACCATCAACTAAGGCAATTTTTGAGGGCTGTCAAGTTTTTTCATTGACAACCCGTCTCGTTCAAATAATGCAGCATATCAGTGTTTTCCCAAGGACACCCTGGCATAGAACAGAAACTTAAGAGGAGCTTGTGAGCAAGACAGCTTGAAGGGAAGTTATTAGGAATATTTATTTTTTCTGTATTGTTTTTCAACGTCAGTCGCCTTTATTAGCGTTATTTCAACAGGAAAGCTCGTGTAATTAGTTTGTTTTTTCTTTTTTTTTTGTGGAATTTCTTTACCATATCAAGATTTCCATAGAGACGAGAATTAATTTTAGATGAAAGTGCTCAAGAAAAATACTGAAAATGTAATTTTAGCAATGTCAGGTCAGATATTGCCTAATTTACCCAACCATAGGTCACATTAGCAGAGTAGTCAATGGAAATAAGATAAGCGAATACAAACACCCAAACACCTGCCGAACATTCTGAAACTCACGTTTTCAGTCGTTTAAACATACATGTAATTAAATATTCGGTTGTCTGTTGTTTTTACAGATAGTTTTTCTGTTTTCGATATTTACAATTCTAAATTAAGCTCATGAAATACTTTTTATCTATCTTGTGTTACAAAAACGAAGGCCCACGATTATTTCCCATAGCGGCGTTCATATGTCTGGGCCGCAGCTAATAACAGGTAAACAGAGACACTTGTCTCAGTCATTTCTTTCGTTCATGTTGTTTTTTAGTCATCATTAACGCCCTAAATACCTAAGAAGAGAATTTAACTATGGCCTCAGTCATTATTTTTCATGGACATTGCCTTAGTCATAATCTGTTCACTAACATTGCCTTAGTCATAATTTGTATTTTTTCTGGCTGGGGCCCTTTTCGTGTGTCAGCGTTTGTGGATACCGTTACAGGTAATGCTATGTTTTCATCACCAGTCACAAAATCAACGACGTCCGTGCGTCAATCTTAACTATGATTTGCCCATGCTATGACGTCATACAGTTTCTCCTTAAAATTCACATCACACATTTCTATAATTATCAGTTCATTAAACGACGTAGATTTTGAAAGAACGTGGTAGGAAGAGATTATAAATCAAGTGATTTGGTTAAGATATCAAAGATTATCCAAGATCCAACTACACTGTAGCCAAGACGAAAATGCGATCAAAGCGGGAGCTTTCTGACCAAATTTTGAGTACGCGTATGTAGAGGTTCCTGTTAAGCATGGTAGGAAGAGATTATAAATCAAGTGATTTGGTTAAGACATCAAAGATTATTCGAGTCTAACTGCACTGTAGCCGAAAAGAAAATGCGATCAAAGCGTGAGCTTTCTGACTAAATTTTGATTACGTGTGTGTAGACGTTCCTGTTAAGCACGGAGGTGACTCGAATTAACTAACCAGTATTTACTGTCAATCCTAATAAAACGTAATCTTTGAGCGAATTTTTACCACGCTAGCGAACTAATCATACCATTTTTTTTGCTTTCAGTATCGTCATGCCACAAACCAGATGCATAATTTAAGCGGGCTCCATGCTAACTTTGTACACGAAGACAAGTCAATCAACTGATCTGAAAACATATTGAAGACATGGGAATTGATACATTCAGGTATTTTTGTGTTAATTGAATATAGCACAACAAACGTGATATATAAAGGGAGGACTGGACTTGTAGCGAAAAAGTCTTTTTCAGCATCTTCCCAATTAGGTGTCACAGGCCGTAGGCTGAATTCATATTTAGAGCGAGTTTGCTTGCACTCAGCCGATTGTGAACATTTTACTATTTTAAATAGCTATAGGTTTTTTCTTTTTTCTTTTTTTCTTTTCTTTTTTTTTTTTAGTATTTTCTTCTAATTTAACTCGTTTTTGTTATGTCTCCATATTAGTAGGGGAGTTTTTCCCCAGCTAAGTGGTTGATGACATTCTTAATAAAGTTTCTATCTACCTATCTATCTATCTATCTATCTATCTATCTATCTATCTATCTATCTATCTATCTATCTATCTATCTATCTAACATTATCTAAATCTTCATTTAGATGCAACTGAATATTGTCTGCATTATCACCTGCATATGTAAAATGAGTGTCATCAGCTAGCGTACATTCTGGGCTCACAATTTTCGAATTCCGTTGCTTTCATTTCCGCAGGTCCTTTAGTTTTTCCGCACTTTTTTGATTTTTACGAATGAGTTTTTGCGTCTTTTTGTTTTCCGCACAAGGTGTATGGTTACAATACTGTTCCCATTTCTTTCTGTGGGCAGCATTGCCACGCCTTCCAACTCAAGATCTGTCATGGAGATATGTGTCACGCCAGCGTGCAGTTGCTCATTTGATCTTGTGTATAACGTGACGGTCACTTGTCACACAAACAATGTGGGAAAGGACTTGAAAAGTTTCATAAAGAAGCCAGAGTTAACAGCCGCATTGTAAGTATAGAGAAATATAACATTTATTTGTATTGCTAAACAAGGCTTTAGCCAGGTGAATATTTGGTGACACGGTAGTTTAAATGTTCCTAAAACTTCCTGCACCATGGCACTCTTTCTTTTTCAGTAACGAAGATCACTAAATTTAATCACCATTTAATTTTACACCACCTTTCCTTTTAGAGAAAAAGGTCTTCTTAGCAAAAAATAGCGGACCAAATATGCTATGAATCAAGCCGCCTTTTTGTTTTCTCACAGGGAGTAGGGCACGTAGTTTCCGTTAATACAATACAATACAATACAATACAATACAATACAATACAATGCAATGCAATGCAATGCAATGCAATGCAATGCAATGCAATGCTATACTATACTTTATTCAAGAGATACAAATGATATGTTAAAAAATACGTCTTGAAATGGAAATCGTGATGGTTAGCCAGAGCCTATACATGACAATTCCCATAAATAAAACGCCTGTATTTTCTAAGAACTATTTACAAGCCATATCAAAATGCAATATCGATTGGTTTCCAGGTTAAAAATTGTAATACATATTTTAAAAATACTAAGCTAAGAAATATTCTAGAATTTACTTAACGTCCATAAAGGTATCCAGTCTTGATCTAAACTGAGTCAGTGATCCCGCGTGTACAACTTCTCTAGGCAGACTATTCCATGCATTAATTATCCGAACAAAGAACGAATTCTTATAGAAGTTTAGGTTGGCTAGTTTTACATAAAGTTTATAGTTGTGGTTTGCTCTAGTCCCACTATTGTTTGTAAACTCAAAAAATTATGAAAATAAGAGACTATCTATTCCAAAAAGTATCTTGTAGCATTGGAAAAGAGATAAAAATTGTCTTTGTTGTCTTAGTAACCGACTACGGTCTTACTCTTCGTAATTCATGTCTCCGCGTTTCTGCTTTAAAGCTAACCGTGAAGCTCCTCTTTCATCCTTTTCTATGGATTCAATATCTGTTGTTGTGGTCTGGCCTTGTCTTACGGGTTTGTACTTAACGTAGGGTAAACTTCATTGCACCTTTCCTCCTTGGACAGAATTGTCCCAGAAAAATTGCTATGGCTATGTCTAACGTGTAAACTATTTCATTCGCTTTGTTCTTTAGGTCTGTCGTAGATGATAATACGACAACTATTCCAGATGGAACGTTTAGCCTGTTTTCAAATTTGAGGTTCCTGTAAGTATAAGCGACACCAGCTTGTAGCAACACTTTGCCTGCAAAATCAGTAATCAACTCATGTTTGACGAATGCTTAGAAAAGATAGATGAAATAGAAGAGATAGGTAGTTTGGAAAATTATAAAACGCACTGAGTACATGCCACAATTCGCTGCAAAATTGACCATTGACAATGGCTAACGAGCACCCAAGCATTCTGTCATGTACATATAAAAAAGTACATTCAATTTTATTAGTGTTAAAGTATTTTCAATTTAGTATCGTTGTACTAAAAGCGAAGCAATTACAATGGTCAGTGACAATAAATACGGGTGACATGATGAACCAACAGAAACCTGAATTAAGAAAAGTAGAAGCCACTGGCGCCAAGCTTGGATAAACACGCATGTCCTGGTCGTGATTAGGTTTGGTTTTACATCTGATTGGTTAAGGAATCGAGCGGTTTGAGGTTTCTTTAACCAATCACATATCGTCATAAGGAAATATTCAGAAATTCCGGGTTATACGTTCGTCCTTCAATACGTAAATAGGCCCATAGCATAAGTAATGTCCATGGTTGGTGGATATTAGTAAAGGATCTAGCCATGGATATTTTGGTTTTTGTCGGTAACTGTTTTCAAATTTTACAAATATGATGACTGTGGCGTGATAACTAATTTCGCACTAAAAAGTGAAAAATTTCTCTAACGCTACAAAAAAAGTATTTTGATCTCAAAATCCTATCACAGGGACACATAATTTTGAATAGAAATTATCCTTGAAGAGTTTCTTTTTTGTGTTTTTACCTGTCGCCTTGCCATAACTTAAACTGTGACCACACCCTCATTGCCTACAAGAAGTTGAAATTTGAATATGTCCCAGTCGCCATGTTACCTGGAACTAAGACAGCAACGACGTTTTTTTTTTTTCATTAAGTATATCTCTATTTTTTTTACGATGACAATACATTTTATACTATGCTTTCTTTTTTTCAAAGGGAAATTAGACTAAAGAACTTAAAACTCTGGGAAGGAAATCTTTCTCGCGAGCTACCATCCCTTGAGGTTATTTCATTTGTGGCAGATGAGATTTTTGTTCCGCCCGAACACGTCCTTCAAGCACCAAACCTTCGAAATATCACCGGCGTGACATGGAGCACTGCCTGCATCAACGGCACCCTTCTGAGGAATAAAACGCACGTGAACGTGACACGTTTCAGGGAGGGATTCTATGACATATACCCAGAGTCACGCTGTCGTGGTTCACGCCACGTTGTTGGTACTTTGTCACGTAAATTTGCTGAGCATGGGTTCTTGGTCGTGTACGATGAAAAGTGCTTTGCTTCTGAAATGACATTGATTCCAATGCATCGTTGCTATGTCAGCGCGAATAGGGTTCTTTATGCTGAGTACTTTTTGACTCCACTGATAATCATCTTGAACTTGACAGTGTTTGCCACTACAATGACAACGAAGGCTCTCAGAAAACTACCAACGATGCTGTTGGTAGCAAATCTGGCCATGAGCGACTTCTTCATTGGAGTGTATTCCCTAGCAATCACTTTGTCTCGTCACGGATTGTCGTATCCAAGCTTCGTTGAAGTGATAAATCACCTTTGTCCAGCTCTTGGATTTTTGTGGGTTCTTGGGCAATTCGCCGCAACCTTGTCGTCAGTTCTGCTGACAACTGAGAGATATGTGGTTATTATTTTCTCCATGAGGCCAAGTATTTCGTTTACAACGAGGATCTGCTTGTACAGCGCACTTGTCTCTTGGACAATAGCAGTGCTAATGGCGTCGCTTCCACTCTTCCGTGTAGGAACATACACTACTACAACTTTCTGCATACCGATACAACCTGCTAAGGGTATTCCTCACTCGTTTGCCTACAGCACCAGTCTCGTCGCCATTGGATTTCTCCTATACACCATTACACTGCCTATGTATTTCCACATTTTTGTACACGTTCGAAGGTCAGGAAATCAAATGGGCATCAAAAGAGATGGGAAGCTAGCGAAGAAGATCTCAATATTGGTTATTAGCAATCTGACGTTTTTCCTTCTTCCAATTATCATAGCTCTTCTGTGGCTATTTACTCAAACTTTCAACAACGTTTCTTTGCAAACTCGAGAAATTTTGGTGGGCTCACTTACGACAGTTTGCTTCAGCATTAATTCGTTTCTTAATCCTCTTCTTTATGCGTTCAGGGACAGAAGATTTCGATTGACAATTAAACAAAGAGGTTACCGGCTGTTACACCCCAATACAACATTTGTGCAGCAGTTAAACTATAGGTCAGGGGTCGAGACAAGGTCTCAGTTAGGAGATGTGAAACAACACAAGTAAAGTGATAGAAGAGTTCATGAAGACGAAGTTAAAGATTGTCTCGTCATTTCCTCACAGCGAGAAGGTGGATGGAAAGTCACTGGTAATTTTCGAATGGAAAACGCCCCAGGATTCCTGTCTTCTTAGTGGGGCTTTGAAACAGATGAAGAGAAGCCTGTTGGGCCTGCTAATGGCCGTGGATACCCTTCCGTAATCTGGGGTCTCAAAAAGCATTGACTTCGTATCATTGGGACAGTGAAATGGGTCTCCACAGAATCAGCTAGAACACAATTATTCACTGATTTACATTTATGTTGTTCGATGATTATGAATTGGTTGATTTCAGTGAGTGACGCTGGAATTGAGTGAAACTTAACGAACAGTTCCTTGAGCTGTACTTTAGGAAACATTAAGGAAATTACAAAATCAAAGTCTTATTTTTATGAATAGTGACATACCGAGAATCGACATATATATATATTTTTTTGCACATTTTAATTATCAGAAACACTTAGATACTGGATGTGAAAAGTGAAAACTTTCCTGGCGTATTGCCTTCCGTATACAGGTGTAATATGTCCCATATATCCCAGCACAATATCAATTTGAATTTGGAATGGATATCAGTTATTTCAGAACGGAAAACATCTGTTTTGACAATAAGCGCGCACCAGGTAGGTAATACAAGCCTAATACTACTGGACTAGCGGATATCTCGAAACTTAAATAAGAAGCTTATTTCCATGTATAGGTCGTTTTCAAGTGACGTCATAATTTTCTAAAATCCAAAACTAAAGAGCCACCAAAGTCATCAGGCATAAGAGGCGGTATATTTATATGTTTTTACAATTTTACAGCTCAATAGTGTTCCTCGTTTGGAAACCAGCGCATTTTGAATTTCAGAGTTATGGCGGTGCGTGACACAAAGCTAGCATCACGTTTGTCGAAAAATGTATACCTATCTCATCATTTTTGGCCTTTTCAGAAGTTAGATCATTAGAAAAAGTGCTAATGTAAATGTTTTGTTGTTCGTTACAGATTATGAGTCACCTAGATAGCCAGAGTAAGTTCCAGATGTTTACATTATTATTTTCCGGGCGCCATATTGGTGCACCATGGAGGTACACCAATGAGGTCGGCACAGACTTCTCTGCTCATTTTTCTTTCCCAATCCCACTCATTTCGCAGGTGGTTAAGGACTTTTGAAAAGTCTTTTAAAACCTGCATGGTTGAGGCAGGTGGCCGACCATGTATTCAATTTTGAGTTCAGGCTCCTTGACAATGATGTCTGCCAAGATCTTCGTAAGTTTGAGGACATGCACTACAAAGCATGTTCATTGACAAGTCTCGACACTAAAAAGCTTCTCAGCATGTCAATCTGCAAAAATAACTCGTTTGAGTAACTCTTGCTCATCAGAGGTGTGAAATAAATAACACATTTTTGGGGGCGTTTTGATGAAACAATTATTCAACTCGCGCTTGTTGGATGTGAGATGGTTAAGGCCAACTCATATGCAACGCGCGCTCGTGCAATAATTGTTTAATATTTTAATGAAACATTCGTTCGCTGGCAGAAGTTAAACGCATTTTATCAATAACTGTCATAGAAAATGCACGGGTCTTTTGTTGAAGGACGGTTGCCGTTGCATGGTTGGCAACTAGAGACGAATGAATTGCCAGGCCTCCCCATGAAGCCGTGTTTAATTACGCTTTCATGGTAATGTAAATCAAATTCTTTTTTACTTGAAAGGGTTAAAATTTTGAAACTTAGGTAAGGAATAGACAACTCGAGTATATATAGCGCACACGACTTATGGTGATCGGAGAGAAAAACTGTATGTCTCAGTAAATATATGAGCGAAGTGTCACGCTAGTTAAATAAACGCGAAATTTGAGTATGGCATATGCCGCCATTCTTTTTAACCTTACCAAGGATCCAAATTTATTGACCTCTCAACGATCTGTAAAAGCAGCCAGATGGCCAAAATATATTCCAAAAGTGGAATAAATTAGTAGCACTTTTTCCTTGTTAAACTATTACGGTATCCTCGTTAATAACGGCCGACATTTTTAAGGTGGAAAGCTTTTGCTCCTGAATCAGAAAAAGACAGTAAAGGGTGCACACGGCACCAAATGGATGACAACATCTCTATCAATGGCTCTTACTGTTTCCATCTTCCTGATCCAAGCTTCCATCAAGCTTCCCAACGTTACACCATGAACCTGGTAACCGCCATCGTCAACATAATTAC
>Ga0126339_10003874_pt1 | contig 10957 bp, 5 predicted proteins | sample OrbTmetagenome_2_FD_92532 | JGI IMG/M metagenome (GOLD analysis project Ga0126339, IMG submission 92532) | Coral microbial communities from Petempiche,Puerto Morelos, Mexico - Orbicella T R C metagenome | ecosystem: Host-associated > Invertebrates > Cnidaria > Coral | place: Petempiche,Puerto...
AATTAGCATTTTTGCCTACTTATTATTCAACTTGCTTTGTAATCATTCATTCAACTGAAGATGACAGAAGCTCTGTCGAAACATGTCTTGCAAACTTAAAAAATTGGTCATTTTCCTTAAAATCTTTACATGTCTGCCGCTATCTAGACCTTTTGGTACTTATATTGTTTTGAAACCGGAATTAAACGGACAGATGTTTTGAAATTTTCGTCTCAGACATTTTGTGACTGGGAGCAATTCTGACGAGGTTTTATGATGGGCTAATATGTTGCTGGAGAACTTCCAGTATCGTTATCATGACCCCCAAGAAGCACTTCTCGCTAGCCATCAGAAAAGTTTGAAATCACTTCATTGAAATGATCAATCGGTGATTACTTCATACGATGATCGTGCATGTTTCAAAAATATCTTAATTATCAATCACTGACACAAAGTTCTATAGTTTTCACTTTCAGATTTTCGTTAGAGCTGTATAAAAAAGCGCATTCTTACATTTTATAACTATCTGACGTCTTCTGTCTCTCTTGGTTTAGTCTGAATAGACATTTCTCTTTGGCTATTGTGTTCACAGTCAAGCAATTCATGTCTCTCGCGCGCGGCCATTTGTCCCTCAGTAGCGTCCCTACGAAAAACTACTTCTACCACGAAAAACTCAGGGCAACCTCGTTCCCAGGGCCTTTTCCTGGCTTGGGAGCGGGAACCCAAGCCAGGGAAAAGGCCCTGGGAACGAGGTTGAGCTGAGGGCTCCTTGCAATAGGTCGTTTGCACGATCCGGTCACATGATACAAAATCACACATGCAGGGACGCAAGTTGCAAAGTGGGACCTCCAAAACAAAGCAACTCGTACAAGTCCACTTTGACCTGCCTTTGTTTTGGAAGTCCCACTGTGCAACTTGCGTCCCAGCATGTGTGATTTTGTACCATGTGACCGGATCGTGCAAACGGCCTATCTACCAAATTAACAAGAGATATTCAAATTGAGGTGACTGATTTGTCAATCCTGAAGTTCTGGCTGTATTTTCTTTCAATAATTGTATATGTTGCTTTTTCAGATCACATTTAAGACCTGGGCGCGAAAATATGTACATGGAATGATACTTGAACCCTTTACTTCAATTCTTTACTGAAACTCAGCCAGCAGTTATAACCAATTATGCAATGGCTGATGTGGTAACAAATATAGTAACACAATAGCAAAGGTACGGCCTTCCGAATCCATATTCTCTTTCTGGGAACCGTTAACGTTTGACGTATTGTATTATTATCATAAGAGTGTATTTCAATATTAACCTTTGGCAAAATTCAAGCAACTCAGCCCTTGGGAGAGGTGCCACCTTCAGTTATTTGAATTTTGAAAAGTGCCAATTTTGTCTACCAACACTAAACTTACCTATGACACTATCATCTGATCATCGTGTTATGAACATATTACAAAACTTAACAGGGACAACTTTAACCAGTGGAGTTTTTGTGTTTGATCGTGTACTTGAATTCGCTGAGAATGGTCTAAGAAATAACTGTTTGGTTTTGCAATGCTCTATCAAAGCTATAACCCATTAGCGTACTCCACAGCTTAAATTTCCAAAAATTGTGTCACAAGAACCGTCATACCTCCACCCCTACCCCAACCCCCACTACCACCTCCTCTCCCCTTCCTTCTCCGTTTTGATCAGGAAGGGATCGTTATCTGGTGGAAGTAGCATTTTTATTTCTTGTCAAACACTAAATTTAGCGAAGCAAAAGCTAATCGCTAAATAAAAACCAAATAAAAACGTTTTATCACGTACTATTTTAGACCATGAAACGCCTAATGCTTAATCTCCCCATCGTGCTGTTTGCCAGACTTGCATGATGTTCAGAACATGTGTAAGTAAGCTTGCAGTGTCCACATGAGAAAAAAACGCTTGATCAAATTAGTCATTTTTTGTAGCAAATGAAAATTGCATACACAATAATCAAGAGATTATCAAGGTAAGAGAGTGAATCCTCCTTATAGGTCCTCTAACTATGGTAATCCTTCTTAGTTATTTTTAGACATTGTACTCAGTTTTTCCGCGCGTTGCGTGGATGTTTTCGTGGAGGGTCTGTTTATGTTTCGTTTCTTTTCGTTTCGTTTCAAAGGAAAGGAAAACCTCCAACACTGTCGGGTGTCTTCATTGATATTTTGATTACAAGCAAAGGAGCTTTGGCTCTCGGTATGTTTTAATACACTTCGCAACTTTAATAGGAGTTTAATAAGCGACGGATGTCCCCTGCACAAACAATAACAACTAAATGAATGGCAGAGAAATGCTTAGACAAACGAGTGCAAAGCAAACAAACGCCCAAACACAAGCTGGGCAATCGAACAAAAAGATGGTCGAAAAAATGAAGGAAGACGCTCACTGCACAATTAGCAAAAGCAGTTCCAGCAGCAACGGCAACAACGCTAAAGGCAGCATCGATTAAGAGACGACTTAATATTCAACCTACGAATCTTGCGAGAATTTAGATTCATTCAGTTTGTCTATACTGTCAAAAATATCCCAAACAGAATATGTAAGACAGCGTCAAAATTCGAAAAATAAATTATAAAAATTGGCCGTCATATCGTTCACGTTTTCTCGAATATGAAGAATGTGGCTATTTCACATTGCTGCTTTGTGACCTTTTGTAAACAACGGCAAAGAAATGAACAAAGAATTATAACGCACGGTACGCTTACACAGCCATTGTACTCGTTGCCATTTCCGTTAAAGTTTGCCTAATTAAACTTCCTAAACCGAATAAACTACCAAATAATGAATAGCCAAACGAAAACAAAACAAACGAAAGCCCGGCCGAACAAAAAGACGGCTGAGAGTGCATAAAACATCTCTCAAAACATATAAAATGACTTTTCCGCCATTTCGTCTTAGGTAGTTTCGAGAAAATCGCTTCGGCTGTCCACACATCGCGCGAGTAGCATCCTCGGAAGAACTGAGTACCCTGTCTAAAAGTAACTTAAGAGGGATTACCTTAGGTAGAGGACCTATATGGGAGATTCACTCTCCCACCTTGATAATATCTTTCAATTATACAGTGCCTCACGCAAACGAGTTCAGTGACGCTCACCTTACTGTGCAGCCCTCACAGAAGTAAACAGAGTGACGCCACAGCTCTTGGATCCTTGGCAATCCCTGAAATGGTAATATAATTTCAAACTAAATTTTAAAAAGACGATTTCGAGTTTAACATCGAGGTGGATCAAGGCTATGCAGTGAGGGTAAAATCATTGTCTATACTGAGGAGAATGTTCTACTAATGTAGCAAGCCTTATAGTTTTGTGAATTTAACGGTCTTGCTTTATCGATTTTAAGAGAACCAAGATAATGATTTTACATCAATTAGGCTATGCCTAGTGGTAATCAGATTTGATTCTTAAGGTTTAAAGCTGTCACTCATATTGTACTTTAAGAAATAAAAGCGCCATTTGTCTCAAATATAATAAAACAAAAACGAGAAAATGGGCTAATCTCATCTAAATTGCTTTGTAGCGAGTTCTAAGCTGTTTAAACCGAAGGTTTTATCTGGAAGTAATTTCCCAAAGCAGTAAAAATTTACCTTCCAAATGAATAGACTTAACGTGGATGACGGCGCTATAAACGACGAGTAACTGACGAGGATGAGGAATACAAATGTCAACCTATTCAACGGTGGTTTCTATAATTCTACCAACCTGAAACTGACTCCCGGCAAGTCAACAGTCATGACCAGAACGAGCTCAAAGCTCCAGCATCTCTCTACAATTGTGCACGTGTATTCGACAGCTAGGCTAGTTTGGGTCAAAATCACTTCTCTGTGTTTAGTTTCACTGCAAACATTGATACTTGACGGTGCGGTACATCTGCCCCCTTGCTCTGACGCAAAAGTCTTTGGTTTCATCGCATTATTACAACAACGTTTCTTTTCCATTGCAGTTACATGTAGAGACACGAAGCAAGAACTTGCAAAGACGATGGCAAACTAAACTTGAGATGAATAATTAGAAAAGTCAACAGGCGTACTTGGAATAATTTGCAATTTAAATTAGTACAGAGGATCGGAAGTTTCGCGCCAGAATTTGCAAGCGCATTACATGCAATGTAATTGGTCTCCCTTAGTCCATGGATTTAGATTATATTCTTTGTTGATAATAACAGTAATGGAGTTGCATAAAGAATGTTCATTTAGTGCGGATATTATACCTAATTTAGAATATTTCTATGCAGAGGGCACAACAAACTTCGAAGTAAAGTGTGCTCATTACACTTCATTTTGATTCAAAATCGAACAGTTTCTTTCATTGACATTTCTGCTCATCAAACGTATGGCTTACAATGATGGTGGCGCAAACAAGAAAGTTGGAAACGGGGGGAATTTCAAATTTCCCTTAAAAAAAAAAAATCAGTCACGGCATTTTAAGTTGGTTTGGCCATGTACAAAAAACACCTTTGAATCGAATAAAACCTAGAAAAAAATAGTAGTTTACTGAGATAAATTAACACCAAATAGATAATAATAAACCATAAGAGAACAAGGATGGTCAAGGAGGGAAAAAATTAAGATGGATTCAAACGACGAACTTGAGAAATTTAGGCTAAACTTTTGAGAGTGTGCAAACCGTGACGTGGCTGCTTTAAGTAGCCAGGAATTTGTTCGGAGGGCGCACAGACAAACTCAAGTGAATGTTGAGCAAACTAATAGTGCGACATTTTATTGGGAGTGTCCCCGATTAGTCGGCCTCCGTGCCGACTAGAAGTTTTTAGACACTTAAATAAAGTTGATTGATTGATTGATTGATTGATTGATAGATTGATTGATTGATTGATTGATTAGGGTGTGCTCGAGAAATGGCACCTGCTATCCAATATGTGTTCTCCCACTGTCCGTGTTACATTATGACAAAGTATTGTGGCTCCTTTTGTGCTTCGTTTTTGTTTCCCTGGCACTATCCTTTGTTGGCTTCCTCATTTAAGAGCTTCTGCCTCAGAGACCTGCCCATACTTGGAAATGAAGGTTCACCAATTTTCCAAAAAATCCACACGCAAAGTCCTTATGTAGACTTATGTAAAATGCCAACGTTTCCGCTTCATTGCTCGTTTTCCACTCGAGATCTGGATATTAGGCACACGGGGGTCCTGCGAGGTTAATTTTCGACCAAATTTTGGGCACCATTCAACAAACCTCTCACAGGGTAAAGAATAATTTCTAACAAAACCAGTCATCTGCCTAAAGCCTAGTGCTTATACTTTTATAGGTAAGGATATTGGCTTGCAAGAATCATTTTCTTGTCTGTACTATTAATCAGAATGTAGGTTTCTAATAAGCAAATCAGAAGGAACCAGAAATGATCTATTTTTCAGCAATCTTGACCGAGCTCGCTTGGTCAACAATGGATTTATTATATGAAAAGAAAAAAGAAAGAAAAAACATTAATTTCTTTGCCGGGCACATCGGGTTATCCTGAGCGAGCAAGATGGCACTATCTTGGCCAATCATACCGCAGGATTCGGTTCGTCTTTCTCGCTTACAGAAGTCATCATCATCATCATCATCATCATCATCATTTCTCGTCACACAAGTAGGCGCATAAGGCCGTCACGCTTTCCGACCAACACTCCCTGTTCCGTGCCACCGCTTTGGCTACTTCCCAGCTCTTCCACCCCGCCTTGTTTCTTTCCTTCTCCAACGTCCTTCTCCAAGTTGTCTTTGGCCTTCCTCTCGCTCTTCGACCTTCTGGTGTCTATCCCAAAATGCTGTGAAGCAGTCGTTCGCACCCTCTCCCCTGAGTATGTGTCCCAACCAGTTCCACCTTCTTCGTCGTACCTCGCAGCTTATGCCATTGACCTCTGCCATTTCAACCACTCTCTTGTTTGTAATTCTTTGCTGCCATCTAATTCTCAGTATCCGTCTCAGGCACTGGCATTGGAAACATCACCTTTAATGATCTTCCATGTTTCACAGCCATATAGCAGGACCGGTCGAACTAAAGTCTTGAATAGGCGTATCTTGGTTCTCCTTCCTACTCCTCTGGTTGCCCATACCTTCCCTAGTCTCTGAAATGCTCCACGTGCCTTCTGCATTCGGTTCGTAATAGCTCTACTGCCTCCTCCTTCTTTGTTTACTGTAGCACCTAGGTATACAAATTCCTCAACGTCTTCTACTTCCTCACTATTAACCACGACGTCCTTTGAACTATGAGCATACTCAGTCCTCACAGAAGTAGCCATATAATAAATAAAGAGCGTTTTCGTGGTGGCCATGTCGACGTTTTCAATTGGTAAGAAATATTTCCTAAGGAAAGAAAGAAGGAGGTTGGGAAATTTTGGTCGTTTGCCGTTTATCGAAACTGCATGATTCCGGAAATTTTGGGTCAGAATATAAATGGTGAGACAATTTTGGCTCGACCGACCGGAAAACATCCAAACTGAATATCCGAATGGAAATGCGCTCACCATTTGCAATTCTTTACTAGTTATAGCCGCCATCCTGGAATTATGATCAGGTCGAACTCGTCCAGGGTTGTTGAGTGAAAAATAAATCGCCAATCCGAACGGAACTTACCATCAGGGAAGTTTGCTTACCATTCGCACAAACCGTCGACGAACCGGTTTCTCCGTGTAAATGGTAAACAACGTTTATCAGTGTCCGAGAACACCAACATAGCCCCCTTAACCCTTTGTGAAAACGCTTTATAATTAAGATTGATAGTTTAGAGGGTTTCAGCTGAATAATGTTTAAAAATACGAAATTACTTGGTTGAAATTGTATTTTTTCATCATGTTTTATCCAAGCTAAAGCAGAAGAATCCTGTTCATGCTTATACTATAACTATCTAACTCCTCATTTTCCTTCTCATGTGACAATCAGGCGGCTGTCTTAGAATCTAAAAACAAAAGTGAAACCGACTGTGACATTAAGGGAACTGCCAAGCTGCAATACTGTAAAATATCACGTCAGACTCAATTTGTAACTCCCACCAATTTGGAACCAGACGGTGTTTAGTCAGTTGTATCTAATTACTTGTTGCAAAGGTCGTACAAGGTCCAAACTTACGAGGTAAAGTCAGCAGACGAGCCAAGTGGCCCATCAGGCCTATCCCAGTTTCTGTAGCATGAAGCGACTAGCAGTATTTCTACTTTCCCCTTGATGAGACGCTATTCCATCCCAGGGTTACCCCTAGCATTAAAGCCGGTACTCATTTATACACCTGGCTGGGAGAGGGACACTGTGAGAGTAAAGTGTCTTGCCCAAGAACACAACACAATGTCCCCGGCCAGGGGCCCGGGGCTGGAACTAGGACCGCTCGATCCGGAGACGAGCTCACTAACCACGAGGCCACCGCTCCTTGCCCATGCAGGAAGATTCCGCAGCTTCCTTTCTAATTTCTTTGAATCGGTCTAGTTGGTGGAGAAGTTATATCAGGTAAGAACTTCTTGTTAGTAGAGAATTGTTTTGCTCGCGGGTGTCAGAGATAGAGAATCTACACTTAAAAAAAAAATTGAAGTGCCTGAGAAACTTATGCAGTGCCAAAAAAACTTATGTTCTGCCCATCGACTCACCCACATAAGTCACACAAATGGTCCAATGAAATTACGACAACGACATGCGGACTTTAATTTCAAAGCCTTGCAATCGGACATAAAACGTGCATAACCTACTAACAGGACCTAGCATTTAACTCCAAGTGAAGATGAACAGTAAAGACTACCTTGGTTTTAATGCGGATTAATGCGATCATGGAGGGGGGTGGGGGAAGGGAGGAGGGTGTGGAGCGAACTCTACTATGAGAATGATGAGGGTGCTTATTGAGATTCTTGAAGAGTCCGTAAAAGGTACCAGAATCACGTTGCTTGCGTGGCCCAAATATATTTTCGCCCCGTAGAGTTAATTACTAATCCTATATCAGCAAATTAAATGGCATAACCAATTTTAATGGAAGCTGTGATTACATTTCACATTTACAAATACAAAATTAGTTGAGTAACACGTAGTACCTGAAATAGTTTTGCTCAATACCTTAAAAATAACCGTGATATATAACTCTACAGCGGTCATTGTAGATTTTAGTAGCCCGACCAGTGCCAATCAAAACAATTTATTCCCTTAAAGGTACGACTAAAACCGGGGAGCAAAAGGGGGCGCTTCTGATCAACTGATCTAGCCTTAACGAAGAATTGTCGGAGAATTATGCTCGTTTCTCTAAATTATGCTCCTCGCATCAAGATTATGCTGCTTAGTTTTAGGCAAAATAAAGACAGAATAGGACGAACAAAGACAAAACAAGGAATAACGCCCTGTGGAGCCACTGTTTTCTATATTTCTAAGCATCCTGGCTTGATTGTGTATTAATTTCCATTATTTCTTGACTTTGTAAGAAAATAGCGAAATCAACGAGAAAACCAGGTAGAACCAGGCAGGAGGTAATACAGCTCAAATCACCGATTTCGCTCAAACTTGGCACAAATGCTGGATTTGGTGAGTGAATGATTGTGGCAAGAAAGTAGGTCAAAATATTTAACTCCCTTCAAGTTAGGGGGGCCTCTTGCAAAAATGGCCATTTGACAGTTATTTACGCATATTTAATTCGCCGTATTTGGTTTAGTATTTCTAAAAACAGAAAAACCATGTCAAAATGAAATCCACTGGAACATGTTGTACAACTATCAGTTTAAAAGAACAGATATTCATTTCAACTGGGAAATTTGATTTCTGTCCGTGGCTTCATCTTAAGTAAGGAGCATATTTCGTAGTGTTGTGAATAGCCTTTAACTGATGGCAAATATCTGCAATGGGCAAAACCAAATACACATTATTCTAACATGGATGGTGAGAGCAATCAATTAAGTTCTCAAAAAAGCCATAAACTGTTTGGGGACTTACATATAACTTTAGGATTTATGGTCATTTCATAACATCTACTAAAACACAAACTGTCTTAACCTAACTCGAAATCAACAAGAAATACACCTTACTCTAAAATGGCGGCCAATTTATTATTCTTTTGTCTGTATGTTAATTAGCCCTCTTTGCCTCATTTTCACTTCAAAATTGTTTTGTATTTTGTGCATGTTGACGAGGCAAAGAGGGCTAATTACCATGTAAATAAAAAAATAATAAACTGGCTGCCATTTTGGAGTAAGTGTATATCTAGCTAAGCATTTTCCTATCGATTACGAATAAAAATTCGGCGAAAAGAAACACTTGAGACACCTCCTTCAAATATTTTGGGAGCTACATCTTGAGGCATGAATCGATATGAATACCGCAGCAGAAGATTCAACTCACAAGTTCTCTCGACCTACGCTTTCAGGTGTAAAATTTTTGCGGGGGGTCCCCCTAACTTGAAGGGAATAAAATATTTTGACCTATTTTGCCACAATCATTTACTCAGCCAACCCAACATTTATGCCAAGTTTTAGAGCGAAATCGGTGATTTGAGCTGTATCACCCAATGTCTGATTTTCTCATGGACACACTCTTAAGACGGTTTCCGCTCCATAGAGATTGAAGTTCTCTGTACTTCATTGTAAGCTGCTGAACTATCTGAACTAGAACTTGGGAACTGCTTAGATAAAATAAGAAAAATAAGTCATGAAATCCTGCAGAAGTTCACGCGTGAAAGAGAGATTTATTTTGCTTTTCTTTTCTTCCCTGAATCTGTTAATCAAAATCGAGGTCAAAGTCTAGCATTGCGTGACGGAAATAGTAAACTATTACCCAGACTAACAGACGTGATTTAATATCAGGCTCATCATATTACGCATTCTCATTCACATTTACAGCGAATCTCGCCACATTCAACTTGATTTATCGTCGAAAAACCTGACACGGAAGCTCTGTTATATAAACTGTTAGACCTCCACTCTGGCTTTAAAGGATCCCAGCCACATTGCCTGGGTCATGAAGATGGCGATACAGGTCTTCCTTCTTTGTACTCTTTGTTTTTACTCGGCAGGTAAGCAAGATGGCAAATGATCTCTGACTACAAAGACTACAGCTATTGTAGTTTCTTATGTTAGAAATTACAGAAGAACAAGTTCGCTTATCGGCTTTTGCAAAGGTGGATTAGAGTTCTTCATGATATTCATAACTGAAATATACGTTGCTCGTTGTCAGATGCTATTAGGGAGCTTAAGAAAACCACGACGATAACGGCAACGGGAACGTCACCGAACAAAAGGTTTAATGAGCAGTAAAATGGCTGTGCACGTGCGTTATAAGTCTTGGTACATTTCTTTGCCGTCCTCTGTAACACAACAACGTGAAATGACCAAATTCTGCGTTGTCTGGAGAACGTGAACCACGACGGCTAATTTTTTAAATTTTTATTTCAAATTTATCTCTGTGTTCCAGATTTAATTCTGTGATAAACAAAGTAAATGAAAATATAAATTCATTTTAATTTTAACCGACGTTATCCTCGGCGTCGCCGTCGTGATTTCTTAAGCTTTATGGACAACAGAGTTTGAAGTTTGTGAGAGACAGGAGGGAGGGGGTGACTCTATTGTTTTCCGGTATTGATTCGTGACAGACTCATCGCTACCAGTGTGACGTCACATAGCAACGAGCGAGCGCTTCGAGTAGCCTATTCAGATTACGCCATTGAAGAAGGACAACAGAGGTTAAGAAAGACAAAAAAAGAAAAACAGGCCTAATATCGCTTTTGTTCACTAGCTTAGTGTAGGTGTGTACGCTTTGTTGTTATTTTTTGTCTGTGTACATTATCTCTTTTAGTTTTGTGCGCGCGTTATCGTGTATTGTTGTTAAATTTTGTTGCCGGTAAGTGGCGGGACCGCCATCTTGAAAACAGGACGAGAGAAGTCCACGTACAACGTTCGCGTTTTCTCTCTTAAATGTCTTACCAATAGTCTTGTCAATAGGAGGTTTTATGCGTCGATAGTATACGTTTAATCCGCGTGTATCTCTGTGTCGATTGAACCAGCCGTTCCTCTC
>Ga0126339_10003875_pt1 | contig 10957 bp, 11 predicted proteins | sample OrbTmetagenome_2_FD_92532 | JGI IMG/M metagenome (GOLD analysis project Ga0126339, IMG submission 92532) | Coral microbial communities from Petempiche,Puerto Morelos, Mexico - Orbicella T R C metagenome | ecosystem: Host-associated > Invertebrates > Cnidaria > Coral | place: Petempiche,Puerto...
CACGGCTCCAGCCATCCATGGGCGCCGGCAGGAAGGCGGAGAGCCCCTCGGCCTTCATCTGCGACAGAAGCTGGCCCGCGTAGTCCAGTTCTTCCTTGGCCAGCGTGACATCGCCGGCCTCATACGCCTCCAGCGCCGCCCGGATGGAGTCCGACACCTCGTCCGCCGAGGCCGGGGTGGACAGAAGGGGCGCCAGGGCCAGGGCACCGACAAGGGTCAGCGTGGACGCGAAGCGTGTCATGGACCTGTTCCTTTCCCGATGATGTCACGGCGGACGAGCGCCGCGCCGCCTCCCCAAGGGCCCGCGCGGAAGGGTCTCCGGTTCCATGGGAGCCGTCAAGGGCGGAGCCCGATCCGCGTCACCCCGCCCGATCCAGCAGGCTGGCGTCCCCATAGCTGTAGAACCGATAACCCGAAGCAATCGCATGGGCATAGGCGGCCCGCATGGTCTCCAGACCCGCGAACGCCGAGACCAGCATAAACAGCGTGCTGCGCGGCAGATGGAAATTGGTCAGCAGCCGGTCGACAACCTTGAACCGGTACCCCGGGGTGATGAACAGCGCGGTGCCCCCCTGGAACGGACGCAGGATCCCGTCGTCCCCGGCAGCGCTTTCCAGCAGGCGCAGGGCGGTGGTGCCCACGGCGACCACCCGTCCGCCACGCACCCGGGTCTCGGTCACCGCCCGGGCGGCGGCGGCGCTGACCGCACCGTCCTCGCGGTGCATCACGTGGTCGTCGGTATCGTCGGCCTTCACCGGCAGAAAGGTACCGGCGCCCACATGCAGCGTCACCGTCGTTCGCGCCACGCCGCGCGCGTCCAAGGCCGCGAACAGACGCTCGGTCAGATGCAGGCCGGCCGTGGGCGCGGCCACGGCCCCGTCGGCGCGCGCGTAGACCGTCTGGTAGTCGGTCCGATCGCGGGCGTCGTCGGGACGCTTGATGTAGGGCGGCAAGGGAACGTGCCCGTGATCCTCCAGCGCCTGAACCAGGGCCACGCCGCCGCGATCGAAGCGCAGGGTCACCTGACCGCCCTCCCCCTTGGCAATGCAGTCGGCCCGAAAGCCGTCGTCGGCCAGATCCACCCTCACCCCGGGCCGCAGCTTACGGGCCGGGCGGGCGAATGCATCCCAGGTGTCGTCCGAGACCCGCCGATGCAGCATCAACTCCACTCCGCCGGCGCCGACACGTCCGAACAGACGCGCCGGAATCACCCGCGTGTCGTTGAGCACCAGCAGGTCGCCCGGATCCAGCAGGTCCGGCAGATCACGCACGATACGATCGGTCACGGCCCCATCGGCGGCCACGGACAACAGACGCGCCGCGTCCCTGGGAACAACGGGACGCTCGGCGATACAGTGTTTCGGCAGATCGAAGTCAAACAGGTCCACGCGCATGGGCGGCCGGCATCCAGTCAGGTCATCGGGACCCGGACCTTGCGTCATACCGCCCGGCAAAAGAAGTAACTTCTTTTGCCGGGCGGTATGACGCGACCGCGTCGGCGCCGCCCCCGGTGCCGCGAAGCGGCATCGAGTCCATAGATTGGACGCCCTTCGGGCGTCCGGGGCGGCGTATGTCCTTGGGCCTGACAAATCAGGACCAAGGACGGCCAGTATCAGTCCCGCGCGCGGGTCCAGTCGTAGCGTTCGGCCAAGGCGACGACCGCCCGCACTGGCGGCGAAAAGCGGCGGCCGGCCACGGTCACCAGGCTGATGGTGCGCGCAACGCTGGGTTCGACCAGTGGCCGGATACGAATGCCGGGCATGATGGGCAGAAACTCCGGCATGATCGCGCAGCCCATGCCGGCGAGGATCAGGGCCTGAATCCAGTCCTCCCGCTCGCTTTCATAACGAACACGCAGGTCCAGTTCCTCCGTGTCCGGGTGCAGGGCGGCCATGTACTCTGGATACTCACAATTCGCGCGGTTCAGGTAGTCTTCGCCGTTCAGCGCCCGTAGCGGCACCTGCTCCAGAGCCGCGAAGTGGTGACGGTCGGAAACGCCAACCACGTAACGCTCCGTGTACAGCGGACGGGCGTCCAGCCGCTCTGGGTAGGTGGGCAGGGCCAGCAAGGCCAGGTCCAGATGCCCTTGCAGCATCTGGTCGAGGATGTAGTCCCCCGGCCCCTCGCGCAGACTGACCTCGATGGTGGGAACCTCCCGCTCGAGGCTTTGGAAGAATCCGATCAGGCGGCGCGGCCCGATGGTGCACATGACCCCCAGGGCCAGCGGCGCCTTTTCCAGCCGCTGGAAGCTCTGTGCTTCCACGCGGGCCGCGCTGCTGGCGGCCATGACCGCCTCCAGATGCGGCTTCATCAGGTGACCCAGGTCGGTCAAGTGGGTGTGGGTGCGTTCGCGGCGGAACAACTGGCCGCCCAGTTCCTCCTCCAGCTTGCGGATGGCCTTGGTCAGCGCAGGCTGGGAGACGTTGCAGATCTCGGCGGCGCGGGTGAAGTTCAGGGAGTCGACCAGCGCCAGGAAGTAGCGGACCTGATGCATTTCCATGGGGTCGGCCTCACCAGATCAGGGGGGACGGACGGCATCATCGATCGCCCGTCTTCCGTGACGTGCCCCGTGTCACGCGCCGACCGGACGCCCGGGCGCCGGCCGGCGCGGGTCGGCCTTGCGCCAGAGGCGCGGCAGGCCGTGGATGTCCTCGCCCGGAAAGAGATAGGGGCGGAACTCCAGCACGAAACCCAACTGAGTCAGGGTACGGTCCAGGTCCTGCTGCAAGGCGGCCTCGGCGGTATCGCGCACGTAAAGACCGCCACCGGTTGCCAGGCAACGATGAAACAATGGTAGCATGTGGCGCAAGAGGCGTGGGGACAAGCCCGGCAAGACGTCCACGCACACGATCATGTCGAAAAAGCCCGGCGGCAGCAGGTCGAAGCGCCACGTGGGCAGATGATAGACACCGGCCTGCTCGCGAATGGTGAAGTCGCGCGGCTCGGCGACATAGTCCTGCAACGGCAGCACACTCGCGCGCTGGAAGTAGTCGGCCTGGGCGACGTAGGCGGCTTCCTCCGACTCCAGGGCACAGTACACCAGGCCGGGTACCTCCTGGCACCAGATGTTGACCTGACGCCCACAGCCCGGATGGAAGTCCAGCACCCGGCGCGTGGTCCACCGTTGCGGTCGCGGATAAAGATCCTGGAAGCGATAGTCCTCGGCGTTGCGGATATCCACCGGCAGCGGCGCCTCCGGCAGACCCTCCAGCAGGCCATCACGCACCAGGCTTTCCAGCACCAAACGCGTGACGGCATGGCTTTGCGCGGCGCGTGCAGGGTCGGCGCTGGCGTACAGTGGCGCGGGCGTCTGGTCCGGGTCGACCAGCCAGCGGGCCAGATCAAGGACCTCGACGTCCACAGCCGCCTCGTCCTCGCCACCGGGCGCGATCCAAGGTGCGATCCCGGGCGGCAGGGAGCGAAGGTCATTTTTACGGCGTTGACGAAACTGATCGGGCGTGATCACCAGTCGGATCGCCTCAAGCTCGGGGACAGAGACCATTCCGTTCGCCTCTTCCCCTATCCCATCCGCGCCCGCTTGGCAAATCCCCTGGCCCCCGTGACCTCGGCATGGGTCCGTTTGCCACGCGCTCCAAAGAGGCGGTGGTCTGATGGCTCTGACGGCACAGAGGATCAGGGGCGGTGGCCTCTCGTGACCCAGGACAAGCGAGAGCGGCGAACCCTGGCGGGCTGTTGATTGAGGCCTTATTCGGCGCCGAGGGCATGGGTCCGGGTGTCCCACAATCCGGTGGACACGGCCCAGGAGACGGCCCAAGAAACGGCAATGGCAACGACGCGCGCAAGCCGGTCCATGCGCTCGACCACTTGCTTCTCGGTCAGGCGGACGTCTTCGAGACGCCGGTCGCCATTCGCCCAGTCGCCATTCGCAAAGCAGTCCTTCGGCGTTGTCTCTCCACCATCGCGGTCGATCACAAGGGGTGAGCCCTCAATCGCAGTCCCGACGACCAGCCCTGGACAGCGCACCAGGTGATCAGAGCCGGGCAGCCCTAAAGGCTGACCGCCACCGGCAAGCCCCGTTCCAGCGCAAGCTGACCCGTGGCAAGGGAGCCACCACCGTGCGATCGCGAGACTTCGGCCGACTTCATGCCTCCGGGTCCGGACTCCCTCGGGGTCGCTCCGCCGCTCGGTCCGTTGCGCGGCGCTCCAGCGTCGCCGAGTCCTCGGCGTCCTCGGCCTCCTCGGTCGTGCCCGACTCTGGGAGAGGCCGCCGAGCCCGGTTGGCGATGGAGTAGGCCGACGCAACAACGCCAGCCGGTGGCACGTCGGTGCGCCGGCGCATGGGGGTGATTCCCCCCGGACCACGCCACAGCCAGGCCCGGGCCTCCATGGCCTGGCGTGTCGCCGAGTCCAGGTCATCCAGGGCCTCGACCAGGGCTTCCAGGGGGGCCGCGAAGGACCGGGCCTGATCGGGAGGTAAGGCCGCGATGCTCTCGCACAACTCCGCGACCTTGCGGTCGAGGCCGGTCAAGTCCACCGCCTGACGGTCGCGGATCAGCCGTTGCGCGGTGGTCACCACGCTAAGCATCTTCTTCAGCGCGTCGGCCAACTGGTCCTGCGAGGCCGACGGCACGGATTGGGGTGGGTCCGGCGTGGTCATGATCCCTCCCGATCGCGCGCGTCGGGGACCGAGGGGACACGGTCCTCGCTCAAGGCCATTTGCAACGAGCGGCGGAAAGCCTCGGCGCCACCGTCGGCCATCGCCCCCTCCCCCTCCGGCCCGGTTTCGCTCGCCAGGCGACTGTTGGCACGATAGACGTAGCTGAGAACTTCGGCCACTGCCGCGAGCGCCTCAAGAGGAATTTCGCTTTCTACGTCGACGGCCGCCAGGATCTGGACAAGGTCGGCGTCTTCCCGCACCTTGATGCCGTTGGCGAAGGCAATGGCCAGGATCTGCTCGGCGATGCCACCTCGGCCGCTCGCCAACACTCTTGGCGCCTGCCCCGAACCCGGATCGTATCCGAGGGCCACAGCCACGGTTTCGGTGCCTGAGCCGGTGTCGGGCGCGAGGCCGGGCTCCTCGGGATGGGAGTCGGACGTGCGGCGCGGACCGCCGGACGGGAGGGGACCGGCCATGGGCAGCGTCGTCCCTGATGACTGCCAGTGATCACGACAGTCATGGCACAGAGCCGATGAACAGTCGGTTAAGCCCGAGCATGCCGGAGCGGCGACCTTTACCGAATGTTAAAGACGCCGGCCGGATGATGGCGATCGTGGCCATGGTGCCGCCCGTCATCCTTGTCGCGACCGGCGGTGGCCGGGACGGGACGGCGCAGACCCGACCGACTCGCCGCCCCGCCATGTCACCACCCAGCGCTTCACCTCACCAGGGACCGGGACCATGGACCTGAGCAAGATGCCGCTGTTCAAGATGGCCCAGATGCGCCTGCAATGGGCCGCCGAACGCCAGCGTGTGCTCGCCCAGAACATCAGCAACATCGACACACCGGACTTTCGCCCCAAGGACATCGAGGCGCCGGATTTTGAGCGCCTGGTCACCCAGGCGACGCAGCCGGTCCGCACGGTGATGACGGACCCGGCCCATCAGCCCGGCACCCTGGCCGATCGCGGGACCTTCGATGCCCGCACCGAACGACGGCCGTTCGAGACCTCGCTTGACGGCAACCAGGTGGTGCTTGAGGAGCAGATGCAGAAGGTTGGCGAGACCCGCTCGCGCTACATGCTTGCAAGCAACGTGTTTGAAAAGCATATCAAGATGTTGACCATCGCCCTGGGCAAGCAACAGTAGGAAAACCACTGACTCAAGAGGCACGCGGTGGACACGGCGGACCGCACGGGGATGACCGGAGATGGATGAACTCAGCAAGACTCAGCGTGTCGCCGTCGCGGCCATGAAAGCCCAGGCCGAACGCCTGCGGGTGATCGCCCAGAACTTGGCCAACGTGAACTCGGTGGGACAGACGCCGGGCGAGCAGCCCTACCGGCGCCAGCTCATCAGCTTCCGCAACGAAATGGATCGGCAGCTTGGCGCAGAGGCCGTCCAGGTCCACCGCGTGTTCGAGGACATGAGCCCCTTCCCCAAGCGGCATGACCCCGCGCACCCGGCGGCCGACGCCGACGGCTACGTCATGATGCCCAACGTCAATCCGTTGATCGAAATGATGGATATGCGCGAGGCCCAAAGGTCCTATGAAGCCAACATGACCGTCATCGGCGCCGCCCGCGAGATGTCCAAACGCACCCTGGAACTGATCCGCTAACACCGGCGCACAGGCCCGGACCGGCCGCCGGCACGATCCAGAAGAGAGCCCCCCGCAGAGACTGTGCCGGATAAGGGAACCCCGATGACCGAAGTCTCCTTCTCCAACGCCATCGCCGCCTACAAGGCGGCCGCGCGCGCGCCGGGTGAGATTCTGCCGAACGCCGGCCAACCCGAGGCCAATGGCGGTGGCGACTCCAGCTTTGCCACCATGGTCAAGCAGGCCGTCCGCACCACCATCGACGCCAACCGGGACAGCGAGCAGATGAGCATGCGGGCCTTGCAGGGCAAGGCCGACCTTCGCGACGTCATGATGGCCGTCAACAACGCGGAAGTGACGTTGCAGACCATGGTTTCAGTCCGCGACCGCATGGTCACCGCCTACCAGACCATCCTTCGCATGCCCCTTTAACGGAACGCTGTGGCGGGACGGCGTCACGGGCTCGGTGTCCATCTTCCTCTCGCTCCGTCCCGCTGGGCTGATCCCCCGGGCCGCCCGGTTGTCGGCGACAGAGACCCGTCATGGACGAAACCCAAATCCTCGATGTGGCGCGCGACGGCATCCTGACCATGGTGGTGGTGACGGCGCCGATCCTGCTGACCGGCCTGGTGGTGGGGCTGACCATCTCGCTGTTTCAGACGCTGACCCAGATCCAGGAAATGACCCTGGTGTTCGTGCCCAAGATCATGGCGGTCTTTATCTCCTTGCTGTTCTTCCTACCCTTCATGATCGGCAAGATGACGGAACTGATGAACCGGGTCGTCGACCTGATCATCAGCCTACCGTGATGTCGTCTCTCGGGTGGCGATGCGCCGGTCCCATCGTCGCGCTCTTCACGGACCGAAGCGCCCGATGGTGCCGGTACGAGCGGTGGACGGATGGAACACGTCCGGCTCGCGCCTCGCATCGTCGACGGTCAGTCTCGAGGACCGGCGGTGTGCGGCTTGCCGGACGTGCCACGCGTCTTCGTCGCGCGGGCCGCGTCGAGCCGCCTCAGCCTGTGATCAGCCCCCCGGGGTGCGAGCCATGCTATCCACGATGATCGGGTACGGCGTATTCGCCTACCTTCTGGTGTTCACCCGTCTGGGCACGGCCTTGATGTTCATGCCGGGGTTCAGCGTCGCCTATCTGAGCGCCCGGGTCCGGTTGGCCCTCGCCCTGACCCTCACCCTGGTAATCACGCCGCTGGTGGCGCCGACCCTGCCGATCGAGCAACCGCGCGGCGGCGCGCTTGTGCTGCTGATCGTCATGGAAGTCCTGATGGGTGGCTTCATAGCCCTGGTGCTGCAACTCTTACATGCCGCCCTGCACCTGGGCGGCACGGCCATCGGCTTCGCGAGCGGCCTGATGAATGCCCGCGCCTTCGATCCTACCACGGAGCAAAGCGGGGCTTTGGTCCTGACATTCCTGACCTTGCTGGCCACGGTGCTGATCTTTCAACTGGACCTGCACCATTTGATGATCGAGGCGGTGGTTGATACGTATCATTTGATGCCGCCGGGCCAGATACCGGATATGGGCGATCTTCTCGAATACAAGACAGCATTGCTGTCACGGTCGTTCCGGATCGGCTGGCAATTGGCGGCACCCTTCCTGTTGTTCAACCTGGTTTTCTTTGTATCGCTGGGGCTCATGGCGCGGTTGATGCCACAGATGAACGTCTTCTTTGTCGGCCTACCCTTGCAGATCCTGGCGGGCCTGGGCATCTTGTTCGTAACGGTCCCCGCCTTGATGCTGACGTTTCTGCGGTACTACGAAGAGGGCCTGATCAATTTTCTAAATCTGTGACGGACCTCGAAACGGAAACAGTCGATGGCCGATGAAGACAAGGCATCGAAAACAGAAGATCCGACACAGAAGCGGCTGTCCGACGCGCGCGAGGAAGGCAATGTCCCCAACTCGCGCGAGGTCTCCCACTTCACCATGCTGCTGGGCGCGACCATCTTCGTCGCCACCATCCTGCCCTGGGCGGCCGAAGGCGTTGCCATGCGCCTGTCCCAGTTCCTGGCGAAGGCCTACGCGATCCGGCTGGAGCGCGAGGCCATCACCGTTGGCCTGATGGACATCATCATGGCCCTGGCCCCCTACCTCATCCTTCCGGTGGCGCTGTTCATGCTGATGGGGATCGTTGGCCAGATCAGCCAGGTGGGCTTGCTGTTCACCGCCAAGCCGCTCGAACCCAAGCTTGAAAAGATCAGCCCGATCAAGGGTATCCAGCGCCTGTTCTCGATCAAGCAGGTTCTGGAGGTGATCAAGGGGATCTTCAAGATCGGCTTGGTGGCTCTCATCGCCGGCATGGTCCTCCTGCCGGCCATGGACGCGCCACACCATCTGGTCGACCAGGACATCCTGGTCACCCTTCACGAATTTCACGACGCGCTGATCGTGCTGTTGGTGGGGGTGGTGATGGTGATGGTCGTCATCACGCTTCTGGACGTTGTCTACACCCGCCACAAGCATTACGAAGACCTGCGCATGACCAAACAGGAGGTCAAGGACGAACACAAGAACACGGAAGGCGACCCGCTGGTCAAACGCCGCGTCCAGCAACTCCGGGTGGAGCGCACCCGTCAAAGGATGATGCAGGCCGTACCCGACGCGGACGTGGTCATCACCAACCCTACCCACGTGGCCGTCGCGCTGAGCTACAAGATGGAGGCCATGGCGGCCCCACGCCTGGTGGCCAAGGGGCAGGACCACCTGGCCAAGCGCATCCGCACCGTCGCCGAAGAAAACGACGTTCCGATTGTCGAGAACCCGCCGCTGGCCCGTGCCCTGTACGCCAGCGTCGAGTTGGATCAGGAAATCCCGCCGGAGCACTATCAGGCGGTGGCCGAGGTCATCGGCTATGTCATGCGCCTCAAGAAAACGCTTCATTAAAGAGCCAGCCCCCTGGGTGCTGGCGGCGAGTCAGGTTGCCTTGCTGCTGGGTCTGGTGGCCGATCATCCCGCAATCGCCGCCCGCCTGCCGCTCGACGACCGAGCCGTCCCGGCGCTGGCGGGCCTGGGCGTGGGGCTCGGCCTGGTGGCCCTGGCCAGTATGGCGCGGCGTCTCGCCCGCCACCGCGAGGCCGGCGATCGCGGACGAGCCTTGGCGCTGGCGCTGCGCGACGACGCCGAAGCCCGCCTTGTAGCGGACCAGACCGGACGGGTGCTGTTCGTCAATGTGGCCGGTGCCCGACTCTGGCCTCGCCTCGACCCCCTGGCCGACATGGCCGACCGCTATGACACCATGGCCACCCTCGGCGGACCCGAAGCCGGCATCGGCCCGTTGGACCGGCTGCGCGCGGCCGCCGCCCGCGCCTATACGGAAACCTTGGCCATCCCGCTGCGCCGCCTGGATACGATGGCGCCCGGCATCGACCCGGAATGGTGGGAAATCACGGTTCGGCCCCCGGGATGCCACGAAACCGGGACCATCGAGGACCAGGACCTGCGTGTGTGGACGGCGACGGAGATCACCGCGCGCCGCGCCATTGATGAGGTTTTGGCCCGCGAACGCGAAGCGCTGTCCGATTTCCTGTATTTCCTCCCGGTTGGGCTTTACGCCGCCGACGCCGACGGACGCCTGGGTTTTGTCAACCAGCGCATGGCTCGCTGGCTCAACCGGACCCCGGAAGACCTGGTTGGAACTTCACTGTCGGCTCTGGTGGATGGCGGCCCGCCGCCGTTGGAGGACGGCGACTGGCGCGGGGAGCTACGCTATCTCTCGGTGGGCGGTCCGGCGTTCACCGCCGTGGTCAGTCAGGCCACCTATGACGAGGGCGGCGCGTTGATGACCCGCGCTGTCGTCCTGCGCGATGCCATCGAGGTTCCCGCGTCCACGGGCATCGGCGTCACCGAGGGCGGATCATGGCGCTGGGACCGGCGCTTCCGCTGGTTGTTCGACGGGGCCCCGGTGGGCATCGCCCTGACCGACCCGGACGGCCGCCTGACCGACTGCAACCGGGCGCTGGAAACCCTCCTCCGACAGCGGCGCAAGGACTTGGTGGACCAGTCGCTGGTGGCACTGGTGGCCGAGGCCGACCGTGCCGAGGTGGCCCGCGCCATGGACCGGGTGCTGTCCGGCGCGGTGACCGGCGGCCTGCGGCTGGATGTCACCCTCGCGCCCTCGGGACCATCCGCCGGCCCGCCCAATGGACCCGACACGGGCACCGCGTCCGGCGCCGCCGACGGACGGGTCACCGCCGACCTTTATCTGGGACCGATGGGCGGCCGGGAGGGAGTCCCCCGGGACGCTCCCCGGGATGGCAGTGTCGCCCTGGTCGAAGGCGTGGTCGCGCACCTGATCGATACCACGGAGCAACGCAGCCTGGAGCGGCAGTTCGCCCAGGCCCAGAAGATTCAGGCCATGGGCCAGTTGGCCGGCGGCGTGGCCCATGACTTCAACAACCTTCTGACGGCCATGATCGGCTTCTCCGATCTCTTGCTGCAACGCCACGGCGCTGGTGACCCGTCGTTCGCCGACATCATGCAGATCCGCCAGAATGCCAACCGCGCCGCCAATCTGGTGCGGCAACTGTTGGCCTTCTCCCGCCGTCAACCGTTGCAGCCGCGCCTGCTGGACGTGGGCGCGGCGCTGTCGGAACTGTCTCACCTGCTGCGGCGCCTGCTGGGCGAAACCATCGAACTGCAGCTCGTCCATGGCCGCGACGTCGACACGGTGCGCGTCGACCCGGGCCAGTTCGATCAGGTCATCATCAACCTCGCCGTCAACG
>Ga0126339_10003876_pt1 | contig 10956 bp, 6 predicted proteins | sample OrbTmetagenome_2_FD_92532 | JGI IMG/M metagenome (GOLD analysis project Ga0126339, IMG submission 92532) | Coral microbial communities from Petempiche,Puerto Morelos, Mexico - Orbicella T R C metagenome | ecosystem: Host-associated > Invertebrates > Cnidaria > Coral | place: Petempiche,Puerto...
AGTATCTGCTGTAGTTGAATTCTATTTGAAACCATGACTGTAACTTCATGCCTAGCTTAAAAAGCTTCAGATTGAAGCAGGAGAGCATGGATGGCACAGTGGTGAAAGTGCTTGCCTCCCCAATACAGTGGCCTGGTTTGAATCCTAGACACTGAGCATCATAACTGAGTTGAGTTTGTTGTCAGCTCTCATCCCTGTTTCAAGGGTTTGTCTCCCAGTTCTCTGGTTCCTCTCCTCCCACCCTCCACAAAAACCAGCACTCCCAAATTCCAATTGATTCTGTAAATAGCAGACAAAGAGCCTCTTGCTGGATGCACCACTGTCAATTCCTATTTATTTACTACTTTATAATCACAATATAAATCGACTGGAAGATCTATACACCTACCAACCGTGCCAGGGCTTTATTGAGCTTTTTAAATTTCTTGTTTGTGCTCACTTTAAGTTCTTCCACAAGCTGTTGTGGATCAGGATCTAAATACCTACAACAGCGACTAGTTACAATCAATAATATCCTTTGTCCATCTCAAAAATATAATGCATCTTACAATCACTGTAGACACAGGCCAGCAGAACACAATAAAGGCACAGGCCCCAACTTGACCAACAAATTAAGTGAATAAGAATAAACCCCCAGCTTTCCCAAAGAAATTGCACTTGAACCCACAGCCAACTATTATTATATTTAAGCGGGAAGTAATCAAAGTCTCTGAACTATTGATGGTATGAAAAAAATTATGCAAATAAAACCCCTATTTATACTAATAAAAGCAGTTACAGGCTGCTAGGCAGCCAGTGAGCCACCTTTTGGCTGTCCAGATCAAGGTTCTTCCATTTTGCAAAGTCGCCACCAAGATAGAAGAGTTTGCACTTAGTTTGCTCTTGTTTTTAAAAGGCTAATGATGCACGGGAAGGGGAAAAGACACAATAGAGTCCAAAATGAAGGGACAACTGATGAAGACATTCAAACACAAGCTTATTATAATCATTTTGACCCAAATTATATTTTCACAGAGTGAAGTGATTCGATCTTTTAATTTTTTGGCAGATAAAGTGATGTTTTTACCACACCTTTTGCCAATTTATCATAGACCCATATTACCTACCAACCGTATTAAGAGACCACTTCATGTATCCCAGAAGTCAGAAGTAGGGGTTCAACTGAAGTTTCTAACTGCAGGGTTTTAAAAAATTATTTATGTCAGGGTCAACAGGAAAAAAAGCCCACCTATCTACTTGCTTCATCTGCTTCTTGTTAAGCAAGTCCATTTTGCTCATGACATTTATATGAGGAATCTCCAGCTGAATCATCGCCGACAGTGCGGTCAGGACACCAGCAAAGAACTTGCTACAATCCACAACAAACTGAGAATCAATCAGGAATACACCACACACTCGGAAGTCCCACTGATGCAATGTCTGCACCAGCTGTCGCATCACTGGCATGTGGGTGTACAGTTCTATTTGGCCTGCGGTTTAACAAGGAAAAATTAAATAAGTAGACAGATCTACACCCTGGGGTACTCCCATTTGAAAAGGTTGGAGATGCTAGTCATCTGGCTTTCTTATGTTGTTCATGACAAATTAAGCCACTATTTTTATCTTTCAACATATCTCTTAGGGTGCACTTGAAGAAATAATAATAAAAAACACTCTTATTTTTGTTTTTAGGCTTGATTTCCACCAATCTCTCAAGTCAGGTCTGCAAACCTAAGCTCCTTTCTTAACAGCGGCTGGTAATCGAGCCTATTCCGTTTTAAGTGGTATCTCTTAGGGATGAAATAAACCTCAAGCCACGCCCAGATTGGTCTCCTTTAGGGGTTTACTTGAAATTTTACAACGAACATCTCCAACCTTTTCATATGAGAGTTCCCCTGGAATCTAGACAGCCGCTATAATTTACTATTCTTTATGTGGTACCTGATTTAATTTGCCAAGCGAGTGTCTCTCCAATTTGCAAGTGCATGTAATATTTTGCTTCACTGGTCAGTGTAGGTTCAATTACCAGCCACTGCTTGGGAAAAGTGGCTCCACACCTCTCTCCGAATTCAAGGAAACAGATATCAAGCTTATAAGTTGGCAACCCAGCTAACAGTTTGGTTGCAACAATGTTATTAATATCTTACTTGCACAATTTATTTTATTACTCACCTGGACAATCAAACAAGATATAATCATCATCAACATCTCCCAATTTTTCTTCCAGCCAATCAAAATTCTGCACCAGGTATCTAGGTGGAAAAATTTTAAATTAAATGATTTATCTATTAATTTGCATATAGTTGTATTGTAAAGATGGATTAAAATGCCAAAAAACCTTCAGGAATATAATTATGAGGCACATGTTTGGTATACTCACTTAGCATACTTTATAATGTAGACGTCAGAAATAATACAAAACTAAAAGCAACAGTTGCTTTTAGTTTTATTATAAGTGGAGCAAAGATCTGTGAAGTTCAGAAACATATTAAGAGTGATTTTCTTACTCCATACAGAAAACAAGTCCTCCATTTGGCCCAAGTCGTAAATCTTCAGCTTCCATCACATCTTCTAGTTCTACTAACTCCCTTACATCTAAAAAGCACAATAATCACTCATAAACAGGTTGATTGTTTTCTTATAAGAAACGATTTGGAAATACATGAGAGTTACAAGGAATTTTCAGGTTAACAATGACCTTGAAAGCAATTTTAATAGTAAATAACTCATAACATAATTACACACACCAGCGAGGACTTGATAGTTAAAGTGTTCCGCAGCAGCATCGAGGTTCACCACATGCACTGAACGTTGTACATTCTCACAGTGTTGCAGTATTGTATTGCAATAAGTTGACTAGGAAAAAACAGAAGAAAATAAAGCCCTGGCCAAATGGACTCGCAAGTAGTTGTAAGTAGTCGCAAGTAGTCACAGGTAGTCTCAAGTTGAACTTGGGGTTAGGGTTAGGGTTAGGGTTAGGGACTCGCAAGTTTACACCCAAATCACACACACAAAAAACATTTAGAGGCTACATATCTTGTGTTTCATTTTCTAATAGGTTGCTATAACAACAAATAAATACGGTATCTTTCAACTTGTGTTGACTTGGGTTGGGTGGCCAAATGGTGAAAAACTTTCATGACTTGCATGCAAATTTACCTCAACCAGAGTGAGCGCAAGTCATCGCAAGTCAACGCAAGTGTAAATGGAGTCAAATGGCGGAATGAAGTCGCAAGTAGACACAAGTTTTCAACTTGCATCTACTTGCGAGTCTGTTTGGTAAAAAATCAACAACCTGCTTAAAATATTGACAGTATGGGCTAAAGGTGCCTAAAACCTAAGCAGATTGTCACTACCACCCTATCTCAACCTCCGCCCTACAATATCCTCCCTACCTACCTACATGTACCCCCCCCCCACAACCCGCCATTAAACTTGCAGCCCCCCATAATATGTTAAAAACACGATTGTATCACAAATTACCAGTCAAAATGAGCTTATGCATGGCAAGAAATAGGTTTAGTCTGACCGCAGCTGACATGTTCAGGCACCCAAGCTTTGTGTCTCAGTCTTTGATCTTTTTCTTCGTTTGTTTTTTATAGCCTGGCGATTTTTACATGCATAGTTTTGAGAAGGATTTGTATTCCAAATGTCCAATAGATAAGCTTACCAACCTTTCCGCTCCCAGCAGGTCCCATAATCAGTTGTGCGTACCTCATGCTTTCAAGGAACTTTCCAGAGTTGAAAATGCTCTCCAAATGCCAGGCGTTTCTGTGCGCTTCTGCGCCATTGCATCGTGGGTAAAAGTTGCTGCGCGCGCGGGGACTGGCCATTAACCGGCGAGAAGTTCCTTAGAGCATGGCGGCGACACGAAGGTTGACGAAGGTAGGTTATCTTAAAACTGAAACTCGCTTAAATAGAGCTCGGAATTACTTCTCTTCGAAATTAAAATCGTTTAATGATGTTTAAGCAAGAGAAATTTGGGTAATAATGCGCTGACCTGTGCATAATTTAAACAAAACGTCGCTGAAATTGTTGATCGGAATCCTGGTCTGACAAATTGAATCTGATCTCATTTTGTTCCCAAACTGCAGCTGTCTGTTTTATTTAGTTCATAGTTTCGCCAACCTGATCTCAAATGCCCTCCTCTCAAGCAATAGTCACGTATTTTGTAATCGTTGGAAACGAAATGTACAATGTTGAATTTCATTTTGTGGTTGCATATTTATTACATCACAAATTTTCGATAACTTGCAATCGTTAATTTTGCTTTGTGAACTGACCTTTAAGTTTTCCGTTACAGGAACTGACAGACCTCAGAAAATCTGGAACAAAAACTTTTCGTGATATTGTCGTAGATGAAACTAATATTCTAAACTGGCAAGGTTTAATAGTACCGGTAGGTGGTTATTTTCTCTGGAACTAGTTGAATTGTACTTAATAATTTCACTTCATTATTTGTGTTCAACTTCCGTTCACTGTTGTTCCACGAAGGACGTTCGGCATGCCCGAATTGAAGCTTATTTAACCAATTTTGATTTCAAGTTTGATTTCTTATTACATGATACTTGATGAGTATGTATCCTTTTTTCCATGGGAAATATATTTTTTTGAACCGTTATACTTGAACGAGGTCTTTTAGGGAGCCAATGATGAGTATTGATTCAGTGGATTTTGGGGGGCAGAGACTCATTTTGAGAACCCCTCTTACAGATGCTCCCTCAATTCCTGTATGTCTGTGCCGTACGCTGTATGCGCTGTGTGCCTATTCCAGAGCAGGAAAAAAAGTTTGAAATCCAGTTGTCCAGTGGGCCAGTACATTTCAGTTTTCAGTTGCCCCCACTAAAATAATCCTTGCCCAATAGGTGTGCAATGTTCATGTCTTATCAACTAACAAGGACCACGCAACTTCCATTTTCACTTGCCCAAGAGCAAAATTTACTTGCCCCGGGCAATCAGACCTGGGTTTTTCACTGCCCTGTATTCTTGCTCTAATGAATCACTCTAATAATTATTTTCTCCCTTTTATTTCTTGATTGCCTGTTATGCCAACTACATGGGGTAAACCTGGCCAAATTATGTCAAATAATTGTTAAGGTTGATTTTAACTGATTAGTTGTTTATCAACAAAAAAAGTAATGTTACTAAGTCATATTTGAAGCAAAACCTTGCACTACACTGTAGTTACTGTTGTATCAAGTTATTTAATGAGATATAATTGTCATATTATATATTTACACTGTAACCTTTAACTGTAACTAGGTTTGTACACTGGTAGATGTTTGATATGAAAGTATGCTGAGAGATGCAAAATTAAATGAAGTAGAACCTTTCCCCTATGATTACGTGACATCTTTTCTAGCTGTTCTGGAAGCCCTGCAATAAATGTTATCAAAAGTTTCATTTTCAAATGTTGGAATGCTCTGGAAAACAAGAAAGAAGTAGCAGGTTCAGTAAAATTCAAACAAAAGAAAATTAGTGCCAGAGTTTGGTAAGGTATTATGAAACAGAATGGTTTTGTGTTTGTCTTGTTTTTCTTTCCAAACAACTTTTTTTAATTTCATTGGCTGTTACATGCTCGCTAGCAATGGTTTTGATACCAAATTTGCAGATTGAGTGTTGGAATTCTGAATATGTGGGGACTTTTAAAATGTTTGTTTCTTGTTTACAGGATCAGCCACCTTACAATAAAGGTGCTTTTAAGATTGAAATTGTTTTCCCTGCAGAATATCCTTTCAAGCCGCCAAAGGTGAGACTTGTGTTTTTGTCATAGGGAAATAAATGCCTTCATTCTTTAAATTGTGGTAACATGACTTAATAAAATTAACTTGACCATTTCAGTCTGGCAATTTCCCGTCAGGCTGACATTAAAAGAACCTTGCATGCAAAAATTTAGCTTGAGGGAATCCAATTTTAGTGAGATATAAGTTAAAAAATAAATTCATACCCCTAAGGGCAGTTTAGCAGGAAAGTGAAGATATTCAAGCCTAGACTTGCCACAAGCCGACCTCATGAGTTTCAGGATAGAATAGCTAAGCAAGCCAAGTGAGTGTCAAAGAAGTCATGAGAGGCCAACTTGTGTCGCTTGAAGGGTTTTCATGTGCATTTCGTGCCAAAAGTAATGAGTGGCATGACTTGCAACGGGTGTCTCAGATTACATATAAAATGTAATTATTACATTTGCGTGTCTTTACCAGAATCAAAAACAATCCCATGTCAAAGACCAAATTTGTTTACCATGCTAAAGTTATTACAAACAAAGGTTTGAAACAAACGTATAAGGGGGACAAAAAAAGGCCAAATTTGAGTTAATTGTTGGAAAGGAGATCTCCCATGGCAAAGGTTTGACAAACGTCTTGTGTCCAAATTGCGCAGATAAAAGCAAAACCGTAGTTCCAGGTAAGATGCTAAAGTTAGGTCTGAGACCTCATCTTTCATTAGGTGAAATCAGCGGTACCACCATTGAGACAACAACGTTGCTATTCTCTCAAAAGCGTATGCAATCAACCCCATATTGAATTCAACTGTAAGTCACATTTCGTTGCCCCTTATAACTTGTGTTTGACAGTTCGGTCCCCAAGGAATATCCATGAGAGCTCTGATTGGTCAAAGCACAGCAACCCATTTTTTGCTCCCTAAAATTGGCGACAATCAAGTACAGAAAGTCCTTCGTCTGGCGGGTAATAAAATTATAAACAAGACAAAGCACTTTTCTGAAAGCCTAATTCAAGCCGCATAAACTGAGCTTCAGTTTACAAAAACAAATCCAATAAGCTCTTAAATTTTGCAGGACACCCAGTGACACTTTTGTAATCTACATGCAATCTACATTAAAGGAGCTACGTCACAGTTTGCGCATTTAAAAAGTTTAGCTTAAATTTTGTAAATTTGTCGTTTTTAATCCATGTCAAACTTCTCCATCCTCATCCATCCTCTTTCCTTTATGGTTTATTTTTATGTCTTTGGTAGTGTTATATCTTGGTGAACTACTATTCTCAGGTTTCCTTCAGTTTAAAGGTAATTTTGTATGTGGCCAAAAAAAAAACTGAAAGTGCAGTGACTGAGCTCCTTTAAAAGGTCAAACAGGAAAATTATATACCATTTGGGCCAATATCTTGTCTGTTTTAATGGCAAAAAAATGAATTGAAAATCACAGCATCTGTCAATGGGACCACCTTTTGGGCAAAATGTTTTTAACACAAACCAGGAGAGTAATATTTCTTGAAAAAGGAATTGAATGCCAGTGCCTATGACTTTTTCAGATTACTTTTAAGACGAAGATTTATCATCCTAATATTGATGAGAAGGGTCAAGTGTGTTTGCCAATCATTGGCCCTGAAAATTGGAAGCCAGCGACAAAGACAGACCAAGGTTAGTAACTTTGATCATCTGCACAGTGACTAATTCCAACCTGTTTTAAGCTGTTTACACGTAAAGCTTGGCAGGTAAAGCTGTTTTAACAATACCATCCTTTGACAAAGTTTATCCTGAAAATTGTCCTTTAGTGTTGTAGAACTTTAGTTTAGTAATGCCTGCAGGGAATCATGGTAGCTGTATTCATCTTCTTGGACTGGGTATTAATTGTTTTGATGAACTGCCATAATTCCCTGAAGGTGTTGCCATCTCACAGAAGGAATTGACCATTTTCTTAGTAACACAACAACAAGAACGACAACTTTTATTTCACCCCAGAGTTAGAAATTACAATGTTTTAGCTAGAGTTAGAACAAAAATGGTGACAAGAGAAAGACAACAAGAACACAGTAATTTTGGAACTCAGTAGTTATGGTAATTCTGTTAACTCTGTCATGATCATTAAATTTGAAAGTCAAAACCCTAGGTTGTGGCTTATGGCAGTTCATGGCTTATGAGTGATGGTCTTACAGGGAGGTTTGGTCATGTTAGCTTTGTGTCTCAGGTCCCATCCACACTACGCCGGAGGAATTTGAAAATGCAGCTTTATTTCTACAGTTAGGCCTACTGTCCACACTAATCTGTCGCTAAAACAGAGCTTTTCGAAAATGTTCTTCAAACCAGACGAATTTGAAAACACCAGTTTTGCATTTTAATGTGGACAGAAAACATTTTGAAAATGGAGCTTTTTGAAAACATTGACGTCACAATAATAATGTGATTTCCCTACCTGAGTTTCCCCTGAACCACAAATCCAAGATGACCGGTATTTGGTGCAATTTCAAATTCCTCTGGCATAGTGTAAATTTCTTGGCTTACAACAGTCTTGACATGTTCTATTTTTCAGTAATTCAAGCTCTTTTGGCTCTTGTACACGATCCTGAACCAGAGCACCCACTCCGTGCAGACTTAGCTGAAGAGTATACAAAGGATAAGAAAAAGTTTCTCAAGAATGCAGAAGAGTATACAAAGAAGCACGCTGAAAAGAGACCCTCTGACTAATAGGCTGTTTCGACTACTTGTTTAATTCTAGGGACACATAACAGTCCAAATCTAGCTTTTGGCATCGTCATTTGTATATGCATTGCAAAATGTGCTTTTCATCTAACTGCTGATAGTTTTAGTTTTCCGTCTTTGTAGTAGTCAACTGCTCCAGTGTTAACTGTGTTTAACCCAGTGTAGGCCAAGTTCGTTCTTGCACATTTTGCTATAACTCCTAATTGAATTCATTCCCTGATCTGCACTAATGGCCTAAATTGATGTATTTGGTAATGCATGGATAATTGTTTAATTCTCACTTTACAATCATCTGTAATGGGCTGGAAGAGTAGCTTCACATTCAAATCGCTGTCACAAATTGCTGTCACAAATTGCTGTCACAAATTGCTGTCACTCCATCTTCTTTTCTAGTTATTACTACAGCAAACTAAAGTAATTTTTAATGTAGTCTTGTAGCCTTGTAGTCTTGTAGCCTTGTAGCCTTGTAGCCTTGTAGATCAGATGTATCGGAACCATTATACAGTTTTCCCATTTTTGATTAGTAATGGTAATTAATATTTTTGGCATGTTTTGTTGGTTTTTTTAATCCTTTCCAATTCCTACTGATCAAAGAACCTTCCACACACTCAGGCTAACTTGGTTGTTGATCTGTTCATACATTAGGAAAACCAAGATAATGATGTCAAGAGCATACTTTAGATTGAGTAACAGCTGCATGTTTCACTGTATGACAGTTTGAATGGCATTAGGGTATGGTTGAGCAAAATGTTCAGCAGCTAGCCAATCCAAATCCAACACAAGGCTTTGTGGTAGACTTTGGCTTATATCACATCTGTTCTCTTTCTCAGTACTTAAAGTGACTGAGGAGTACCAACAGAACAGAGGTGGTAATCATAACATAACATCAAAGAGTTCTGGTTTTGTTTTTGTATTGTGGTTACCTTAGAGGAGAAAGACCCTGATTATTTCATCAAATTTTACTTAAAACGTTTGTGTCCAAAATTGCTTTTAGGTACTTTTATTTATTAAAGGCATAGCAAGCTGAGTTATTTCTCTTCACTGTGTGGAAGCAATGACAAAAACATTACTCTCGCCCATTGCTGCATTTATCTGCAGAGAGGACAGCGAGATGTATTCTGTGGTTAATTTTTTTTCCTTACTTGGTTAAAAATAAGTCAGATATCGACTGTATGAGGAGAGTCAAAAGTGTTAACCCTTTCATTTCCCAGCAATGGCTAACTTGCTTTCTTACATTTTTAACAACAAATTTCAAAATGGCAGGTAATGAGATCATCACAGTGAGGACATCATGATTAAAAACTTAACTCTCCCAACGTGAGGAAAGAAAATATGTGACAAATAGTTGGGAGAATGTCAGGCCAGAAATGTGAAGGTTAATGCTGATTTAATGTGTGGCAATGTTTTCAAATGATTTAGTAAAACTGCACATTGTTTCACCAATGGAACTTTTGGTTTTGTTTTATGAGGTGGTAGCAATGTGTGTTTTCTGCACTGTCACTCTAGAGAAGAAATGTTAGTAAAATTCTCCTGTTGCTTAAAGTGTATCCAGTTTTTGAATAAAAAGAAATTATCAAAGTCTTGTTGACAAGCTTTGGCTGTTCTTCAGCTGCATTAGCCAGCGTTGGTTTTAGGTGGAAAACAATGGGAAAAAGAGGCATCCAAATGCAGGCAAAAGAGGAGAGACCCTGATTTGGGAACTGTGGTTAGTTCGGGCGAATGAAAAACTAGATTTGACCAACACCTTCATCAACCCTCTATGGACCGGGGGTAATCTCTAGCCCAGATCTCCCATCATTTTAGCATCAAACAAAGTGAGATCTGGGTACGAGATTACACCAGGAGAAACCTTCAACAATCACAAGACGATGCGAGTTATGTGTTATAGACTTCAACTAGTCTCTCTTGTTTAGTCTGTCGAGCGCGACCGTAAGTAAACCGCGAGGAAAAAATGGCCGCGTGGAAACCAGGGGGTGAGACGCGCCCAGGAGTCCACCCCAAGGAGTTCGCGCGGCCATTTTTTTCTGGTGGTTGTCTTTCGCTCGTGGTCTGAGAGTTACCGTCACAGTGTGAAGAAAAGTTAAGTACTTTTTGTAATGGAGTTGAAATTTGTAAATAAGTTGACATAAGTTAGGCAACGGAAATATCATCCAAATTCATTCCTTGGCGTGAATTGCTCATGTCTACGTCTGAAGACGAACGTGACAGTATTGTTTGCGTTACTCAAAGTGCGTGATATTTCCGTTGCTTAATGTCACGCTTGACATCTAATGATAATTTATCCTCGTCCGTTCGCGTTCGCTTACTAGATTCAACTTAACTCCAGGTATGTACCAAACTTTTCTTCTTGCTGGGGCGGTGACCCTCGTCGTCCTATGGTTAACTTTGAGGTTTCTTGCAAAACGAAAAGTGCAAAACTTGCACACTAAATATGTCTTCATTACTGGATGCGACTCGGGCTTCGGTCGTGAAACCGCCATTCGTTTGGACAAGATGGGAGTTCATGTATTGGCCGCCTGTTTAACGAAGCAAGGAGCACAAGATTTG
>Ga0126339_10003877_pt1 | contig 10952 bp, 6 predicted proteins | sample OrbTmetagenome_2_FD_92532 | JGI IMG/M metagenome (GOLD analysis project Ga0126339, IMG submission 92532) | Coral microbial communities from Petempiche,Puerto Morelos, Mexico - Orbicella T R C metagenome | ecosystem: Host-associated > Invertebrates > Cnidaria > Coral | place: Petempiche,Puerto...
GCACTATTGAGTTATGGATGCACTTGGGAGGTTTGCTAAGCACTCAAGAAGCTAGAGTCGCACGAGGCTATCGCCTCGTGCGACTCTTACGTTTCTTTCGTGCTTAGCAACCTCCCGCGTGCATCCATAACTCAATAGTACACGCTATGGCGTTTACCATTTGTTAATTTGCGCTTCCATGGCGGCCATATTTTCCAAGGCTGCTCTGTCAGTATTTGGCTTTAATCGATGATAGTTTTGATTAAGCGTCTCCATTATTTCTACAGGTTTAACATTCTTATGCAACGACAATTAATAATCAGTTGGCGATCTTTGCAATGCTTCTTTGAACAATTTGAAAGCTTAAAATTTGATTTTTTTTTATTATTTCGATTTGTTTGCTGAAGATTTTGAATTTCCGTGTGATATGACGTCATAAATGAATGTGTTATCGCCTAAAATGAACAACTTCGGATATTTGGCACTACGTTAATGAATGACATAAAATAACTATTTAGAAGGGGCCCGGAGGGACGAGTTTTTGCCCCCTTTTCCCTCCCCGGACGAAAATACACTATAGGTTTGGAGCAAATGCTCTTATGTATCTTGAATTTACAGACCACGAATAGCTCAGTAATGTAAACACTATTTCATGTTTCAAAATGGTGGATCTAAGTATTGAAATGTTTTGTATACAGCCTTTTGTGAAATTTAAAATACTGAGCCTTAAATTTTGAATTTTTTTAGACCTCTTTTGAAAAATTTCAGACGAAATTTATCTGAAAATTATTTCTTTTCCCGGTTATGCTACGTTTGGCTTATTTTTAAAATAAGGAGTTTCTCTTGCCTGCTGGCATGTGGGGCAGGGCATGAAGCGACCAGGAATATTTTTTACTCCCTCCTGGATACTACTCCATTGCGGTGTTACCCCAAGCATTAAATTCGCTGGTATCCATTGTTACACCTGGGTGTAGAGAGGCACGAACCCGGTCCGCTCGATCCGGATTCGAGCACACTAGCCATGAGGCCACCGCGCTTCCACACAGTTGGGGAAAGTACGGTTGCATTTCGCTAAACAAGGCAGCCAAAAATGCAGCATCATGGAACACTGTTCCTCATCAGTAAAACCGAGCAGTATAGTTGCGGAAGATTGATAAAACTTACATCGAGATGACTGACTACTAACATTAAAATTCTTCCATGGTTGTTGCTTGAGTGAGGGAAAATTGTGCAGCATTTGAATTTGAACTCCTTTCTCACCAGTACGTTTTCTGCAAGCTGATTATCGTAAAAGGAAAACGAATGTTTCGTATTAACTGTAACAAGACGCTCTGCACTTATTACACGATTTCAATTACAAAATTGAAAAAATCAGTAAATGAGCTTTTAAAGTTATGGCAAACTTCTATAGTCACTAAATGTGCCAGATGTTACTATAAATATATGACTGGATTTATATGAAAACCGTGTTAATGCTGTGCACCAAATCACCATATGCACTTTGATTTCACGACTCCTAAACGCCTTAAAATAACTCCATGTGATGAAGAAAACCAAATAGAAAAAAGAGCAGATAATGGAGGATAAGAGAGTGGAGGGAAAAAAAAGACTGACATACCTTTTAATTTTTATGTCGTCTACTTTGGAGTCTCGCGAGAAAAACAGGCTTGAGCAGGGGGCGATTTCTTTGACAATGTTTTCGTAAATCCACACATATGTATTAGTGCTAATTGATAACAAATTTTAAGATGGATTTGCATAAAAAACGTGCAATCTTTTAATAGCCACTCGACCGAGGCATTATCAGCTGGCGACCTTTATGCACACTTAAGTTTTTTGCTTGGGTGTAGTTACCCTCAATGATCGATGCGATAAGTGTTCTTCACTGATAATGGAAAGATTTATTTTGCTCCGCTCATCCGGCATGGGACATCGCGGCTCTATCTCGACATTGTTAGTAATGAATACACTTTTATAGATGATCCTCCATTTCCAGAAATTGCATTACCGGAAGAACTCAACGCCATAAAGTCGCGATGTATCTTCTAGATGTCTCGATCCATTTTCAATTTGAACGCTCCGTATTTTCCGATGAGCTAATAACCTAAAGCTCTGAAATTTCAGCGAGTGTCGACAAGGATCTCAGATTGTCTCGTAAAAACACAATACTTTCTCATCCCAAATTGTTTTAACGCATTCCAGATTCTTCTGAGATAGCGTTTGCCACGATCTAGCTTGTTTCCATAGAGGTAAAGCTCTTCCTCCGTGGTTAGGTATTACTACTGTTACTACGAGATTTTAGGACCATACGAACACTGCGCATATAAACTTAAAGCAGATACATGGATTCACTATGCAATGACACAAAGCAAAGAGAAACGCAAATTGAGTAAATATTGTAAAACCTATACTGCAATGTGGAATTGAACTCGGAAAGTAAAGAAGCAGAAACTGAAAGGCAATAAAAGGTAGCCAACACAACGCAAAGCCAAAACGATCACCACAGACATCTTCAGCAGTATTAATTTCGGTCCTTTTCTTGTGTTGTTGACTTGCAAAGGAAGTACGGCAAGACTCCATTTTGTCGTCTTGTAGTCTCAAGAGCGTTATAGTCTGAAGTATGCACACTGTTACTAGTGGCACAATCAGAACAGTAACTAGTAACTTAGTGTAGTAGCCAGTGTGGGTTGACTCATGATTGAAGGCCGGCTCCCAGTTTTTGATATAAAGAGTTTCGCCATTGACTGCATCCAAACGGAAAGTGTACACAGTATTTGCTAATGGTGCCTCATATGCATGATCCAGCAAGCATATACATATGTTAGCTCGAGTTTGTGGCCTCGTTTAATGTTTTTCGAGTTGAAAATTACTACATATTGAAATCAAGTGGGTGGGGACTAGAAAAGAGTGAGTTGCCATTGGAACAAAATTTTTTATAGCCGCAGGTGTGTTACCTGTAGAACTATTAGCCTACCACGTTTCAATGGTTTCTGCTGCAAATTGACCGAGATACGTGATATAATATTGGGGTGAGTGTATGACGTCATCAGTTATCTCATTTGCATATTTTACACATTTTTCAAACTTAAATATCTCTGGAACTAATGCAGATATTCGCAAACGGTAAACGAAGTTTTTATTCTTTCATGGAATTCTACGTGATACAGCTAAAAAAAATCAAGGGGTAAACGTTTGATCATAGTACCACTTTAAGTGTGACATCGCCACCTTCAAAGAATGTGTTTAGAAATTTAGAACATGCCATACTGCCGATCAGAATACAGGAAAGTCGTTGCATAGTGCACGGTATTATACCCAACTTTGCCATCGTGCGCTTCGCGTATGTCGGGTATGATTGTGTTGGCCACTGTATTTTCTATGGCGTGGTATAAAGTACGATATACAACGCTTTCCCGTTGAATTTTCTTGGTATGCACATGAGCCTTTGATTTTAAGTGGTACAGTCGACCCCCGATAACTTGAACATTCAAGGGAAATTGAAAAAGGTTCGAGTTATCGCGAGTTGAGAGAAAATGACCGGAAATAAGGAAAAAAAAACGGTGTTTAATGTTTTTCTATTGTACATTTTAATCAAGTTTAATCACAGACTACAGAAGTCGAGTGAAAATAAAACAATACATCTCTAAATTACTGTATAAATCGGAGCGTAACGTAATGTGAAAAATACAACAAAGGAAAGCAGCAGGGAGAAGTCCATGAACTGTGAACTGTACAGGTTTTTTCACAGGCAGCTTCAAAACAAATTTAATGTTTTGGACTACAGTATACTGTTTGCTTTGACTTGTCACGTATTGACAGACGTGGTTCGGGTTATCGAGGTTAAACTATAAAGAAAATGACCTGAAGGGTAACGAAAATTGCTCCGAATTAGCGGGAGGTTCGAGTTATGACCAGTTTTCGAGGGTTCGAAGTTGCCGAGGGTAAAATTACAGTAAATGTATGACGGTAATCCAGGGGAAATCAATTTTGGTTAGAATTAGCGCGAGGTTCGAGTTAGCGAGGATTGTAGTTATCGGGAGTCGACTGTATTCAGTGTTAACACCACAGGTGTCAATAGAATAAGAAGGTGCTATTCCGTGACTATATGATAATAAAATTAGTTCCTGTTTATCGGCTAAAAGAGAATTTGCGTTTTGAATTGTAAAAACTGATGGTTCCTCTTCCATTTCTTAAACAGATATTTAAGTTTCTTCCATTTATCTCTAGTGGTGAAAAAAAGAAGCAGATCATCCGTGTGTTTGGGGGAACGAAAAGTTGGCCATGGCATAAAAAGTAAAATTTTCAAAATAAACGTAAAGCACCACAATCAAATTCAAAACTGTCTGTACAAACGATCAAGTTTTTGTTTAAACATACACACTGCTAGGTTAATGGCCGGTCCACAATACGCCGAAGAGAGCTGAAACGGTGGCAACAATTACCAGCGAGAGAAATACACGAGCGCACCCTTGAATGTTAGGGTTTATTACACGAATGTCGTGACGTCATCGTTTTTGAAAAGCTCTGCTTTCAAGATGTTTTCCGGCCATACTAACGCAAGGCGGCGTTTTCAAATTCCTCAAGTTTAAAGAGAGTTTCCAAAACGGTCAGAGATAAACGTAGACTGCAGACTGAACGTAAATTGTAAACTGCAGACTGTAGACGTTTCAACTGAATCGTGTTACCATTTCCATAATTGAGAGAGCGTTATTCAGGCTAACCCGAGTGATATTCAGGTTAACCTGAGTGATATTCTGTCTAACCGGAGTAACCTTCAGGCTAACCGAAGTGCAGAATTACACGACGTGGCGTGTGAATTTGCGTGCGCAGTAAGGATGCGCAGAAACAATCAGTCCTGACGTTCTTAAAAAGTCTGTAGTCTACAGTCTACATTTATTTGACCCCTGGTCTGCAGTCTGCATTTTATCCCCGGTCTGAAGTCGGCAAGTCTGTATTGTGCGCTCGGTAGTGTGGACCAAGGCAAATACAAACCGGGGGGAACGGCAGGGGTGAGGAACGGTGTCGTGACTACTGTAAATGAGTCATAATAAATTGCACTCGAACTGTTATACGCCTGAGATTGTCTCCCTCTAGTGTTTCAGCTAGTTTTCAGCAACTTTTTTCGGGACTCAAGTTGCCTCGACTCTCAATTCACCACTCGTTTATCACTGTGTAACCCACTGTTCTTCATCCGCTACTCCCAATGACTATCCCCCACCTGTCACGTCTCATCTCGTATCACTAACAATTCACCACCCATCCTAATATTTCTGTTCACTCTCAGTTTTCCCAATATTTGAAGTTCATCGCTGTTTGACAACCTCCTTGACATGCCTGAGTCAAAATACATTGCAGAACAGAATGTACATATTATTAAAGAATCGAAGCAAGCCATGAAACAATTAATCAATAAAAGGACACACATCAGATCACATCAAAAATCCTTTTAATCTAGTCAGATGCGAAAAAATATTTAGAGTCATGCGCGTGAATCGAAGTTGAATCTATCAGGACGTCAGATCAGAGCGGCAGGTCTGTTCTGGAGATGAGGGGCAGGAGTGATAGAGGGTAGGGGGTGAGGGGTAGTTGGTGAGTTGTAGGAGGTGATCGATGTAAAGTTAGAGTTTGGAGGTTGGGATTGGGTGCGATACGTCGAGGTTCAGGTGTGTATGAATCGTAAGGGATAAGGGATTAGCAACTAGACCTTGCATACAGCTGGCGCGCCTGAAATTTGAATTGACCAATTAGGATTCAGCAGGCGGGAAAAACTTTACTCTCCTGACGGAGTCCTGACATCAATGTAACAGGAAAGGCATTGAAACCAGGGAAATTTTCTCACTGGAGGTGGCATTAACTATTCACGAAAGCGGATTTACAATTCCAAAAACCATATCGGATTGTAAAAAGTGAAAAATACGAAACATTTTGTGTCTCCAAGCTTCTAATGGTCTCTAATTTGGCGCCAAAAATGGGTCGCCGCCGACTCGCTCTTAGTTTGTCGAGTATCACCAGTTAGAATAATAGTTGTCCTATTTTGAACGAAATATGCTGTTCCTCGTCAAATTGAACCCGGAATTCTCAAGTTAACTATTAGAAGAGGCCATAGCAGCTCAAGCATTGTCTTTATTTTTGCTGTAAAAGGCTATTATCGTGTCGTTTCTGTAGGACAGCTCAGTTTTGTCTCAGCGCTCGTTCTGCGGGCGCAGCCGCCGTAAGAAGGGTAAGTGGCAGGTGGGAGTTGGAGATTGCGACAAGGTTGAGGAGCAGTGGGAGTATGAGATGAGAGACGGGTGGTGAACAGAGATATGGGGACAGGAAATGATTCGTGGGGGGAGTATAGGAGCGGACTTCATCTACATTGTAAAGTTACCGTTACTACTTCCAAGTGCCTGTGAAACAAATGTTTCCAGTTACCCCGGGCTCGAAACATGTTTTGCAGGCAAAACAGGCGATTGTGGTTCTTGGAAAACATTTCTTATTTTTGTGTCACGAGTCTGACTGAGTCTTATTTTTGTGTCACGAGTCTGACCCCCCACCCCCTACCTCCAACCCTTAACCTCCACCGAACCTTGAACACGCTGGGTAGCTGGAATATTCCATTGGTCGTTGAGAGTCTGGGCGCTAGTTTAATCACTGTAATTTAATGGCGTCCTCCGTGTGATTTGCTGTCGAAGTTGTTGTCGCTTGTTTTTAAGGTAAGAGAGTCTATAACAATACTTTTCTTATGCCTAGCTAAGCTATAGATTATGAAAAACAATGAAAAAAAAATAGTGTTTGTGTTTTGCAATGTAGAATACGGTAGACACTAGTTCGTGAACTTGTCCCGCCAATTTAGTCAATCGAACGTTCGGAAATCGAACTCAATCCGTAGATTGAGTTCGATTGAGTTTGGTAATCGCACTGAATCGAACACCAAAGCTTGTGTGAGTTCGATTTCGAAACCAACCGAACAATTTAAACCTAATCGAACTCACTCCATTAGATTTTTGTTCAATTTAGTTGGGGAACCGAACACATTTGAGCCCATTAGATTGTGTTCGATTGCGTTCAGTGAATAAATTCGCGTGAACAAAGGCCACTAGCATGTTGTGTGGTCTGACAGCTCACTTGGTGACTCAAGGTGTAAGCTGTGGTAAACGTACAAACAAAGCAAGCCCATCGTTAACAAGTTTTTCTTGTTTATTTGATAACAACTTTATGTGCTTGCAGTACATTTTGATGGCATTTCTTCTTGAATACAACCATAAGTGTCTTTTTCTGCCAAGTGATCTTAGCGTTTACATGACACAGGGACACAACCAGTTCACATTAAAGGTGACCTAATTGTTTGCGCTCATGTACAACTCAAAAAGTGTGGCCTTTTTTGCCTAGTTTCTTTAAAACTTTAATATCTTCAACCTCCTTCATGTCCAAGAGGCACTCATGGTAGCCTTTAACTATGCATTTTAAAGGTAACAACTCATAGTGCAGCTGAAACTATTTATTTGGGATGTCTACAGTTATGGAAAAATGTGTTATACTGAACTTGAGCCTCCAATAACTTGTTATTGATTAATTTCAACACCTCAAACACCAGTTTTTTTTTAAAAATCAAGAGTTCAGAAATCAAACAAGCAATTGATTTCTTCTGGCCAATTTTGTTTGTTTGAGTTCAATTTAGTTTGATTGCTGAACTCAGTCCATTTTACTGAGTTTGATCCTATTGGGCCTGGTTGATTATGCTGGAACTTTTAAGTGGACATTCTGATGCATTCTGCAATTGCTTTTTCCACAAAAAATTTGGAAAGTAAAGCTGGACATTTTGAAAAATGCAGAAGAATGATCATTGATCATTTTTCAAAGTGGTTATTAAATGTTGTGAGATGGTTTTAATCATTTCTACTGATTTGTGATGTGTCATGTTATATTGTCAGCAATTAAGCTTACCATTGTTTACAGTAAAGTCGTACTTAAGCAAAATACTACTTTTTTCTGGGTAACCCAAAAACACTGAACCTCAGTCTGGGTATCCCTACTATGGACCGGTCCATGGACTACCCCTACGGACTACCACCCCTAAAATGGAATAAAAAAAATAATAAAGTTTTCACTTATGGGCTGTCTAATAGATCACTTGTGTCTGCAAAATTTCAAACATTGCGCTGTGCAAATGTAACAGACCTGGGCTCAGGCATAAGTTATAATTATTATTACACATTGCTATTTCCTTTGCTGTTGCTATATATGAAAGACTTGGAAGCCTCAAAATTTGTAATTCTTCAGTGTTTTCAGGTTACCCCTTTTCTCCGCTAATTGTATTGTTGTGTGTTCTGACAAAAACAACTATGTGTGGTTAATAAAGTGACACGTAAACTATTTAAATAACTCTTCAAATTGTAGCAATAATGTGGAGTGGTGATGAATGTTGTTGTTGTTCTACATTTAGTTTCAGTTGTGACTCTGTAGTGAGCTCACTATGAATAACTTACCTTGAGATTATGCTTATCACAAAAAATCTCAGAATCCAGGTATTGCTTTGTTGTACAGAACAGGCTAAATTATTACTGTATACCTGATTATGGTTGTTTGATCTTCAATGAGCAGCAAAAGTGCTGAGACACTTAGAAGTAAAATTTGATTTGAGTGTCTTGCAAAAACTCCTCCTTCCCCATCCCTGCAAACAATGTTAATTTGTCTATAAATTCTATGCAGCCTATGCAGACCACAATACCTACACCACATTAAACTGGGGTGAGGAGGAATCAGAGAATTAATGCTATCAATCAATTAGTCAATCAATCAATCAATCAGTCAATCAATCAATCAATCAGTCAATCAATCAATCAATCACCTGTTATTGTGCACTATTTACAGAATTAATTTACATCAGTATTATAAAATAAACGCAGTGTACAAGAAGAGTAATATATGTTGCATTTAGCTATGGGAAAAATTAAAAAAATATATGTACATGTGGTAACCAGAATAACCATTGGCTCTCGGGTTGGTTACCACTAAGTTAAGGTAAATGCAGAGAGCAAAAATACATTACACAGGAATACATTACTGAAAATACATTACAGAAATACAAGTGACTACTATTATTAATTAGATTTTAAGTATTTAAGAGGTGCTGCTTATACAGCTTCTTAAAGGAAATATATCAAAAGTTTTTTAGGCTAAGAGGAACTTATTCCCAAATTATTGATGCACAGAACTGGAATACTGATTGTCCAGGTGTAGTTGATATTCTTGACCTATGGAGCTTAAGCTTCTGTAATTGGAGACTAAATGAAGGGCTTTTCTTATATATTGCATGGGGGTTGCATTGTTTTTGGTATGGCACTATTAAATTGTCAGTTATCAATCAACATTAGCAAAAGACTGGTTGCACTGCTCGCAGATATCAGTTTTATCAGTGCATGTTATACTATTCCTTATTCTTCTTGATGGGGTAATACAGCCTGTTGGCTTATGTTTTATTGAAGTACCAATTAATTTCCAGGTGGCATGAGGATATTTTTGTACAAGTCAAAATGTTTACTGAAGTAGGATTTTTTGCTGGCTGCTTTTATCTGATTGAGTTTTATATTCAGATATTTTATCTGGGTCAGCTGAGAGGAAGTGTGTCTTATACATTATTTGTTTAGCTTGCATTAATTTGAGTATTGCATTTGATATTCATGTCTTTCTAAGCAGCTTTACTTATTTCTGGATGCTGTTTTTTATTGGCACATGTTTGTCAACTACAGCTTTTATAGCTTTAGTTATATAGTTTGTCAGATCATTGATATAAGTGTTCCCATTTATAATAGCATTCCAGTCAATTGCACTAATATCTTGCTTATATAATTCTTGGTTAAAGTGACTATAATCCTTAATTGAATTATATTTTTAGGATTATCTACTGACACGCCTTCGAAGCTGATTTCCGTCTCGTAAACAGTCGATGCCATTTTTAACGATCGATGCCATCATTGGTAACCAAGCCTTTCAGAATGGACGATGCTATATTTGCTTTAGTTTAGGCCTGGATAAGGTAGAAACTGGTTATAATTTGTTGATGGAGTAAAACGCATTCACCAAATGCTTAGTCGTTCACAATCACACTGGTATGCTTGCGATTAGCTTTTGTTTGATGGTTGGGGCAACTCTTTTACTAAAATTTAAGAAAGTCACGTTTTGTAATTAAATTTTGCGGAGATTTGGCGGAACAACCTGGTAGTGTAGTGGTATAAGAGGGACGTCTGGAAACAAAGGTTCTGGGTTCAATACTGGGTGGTTACTTACAAATTTCCTTTTTTCTTTAATTTAGCAGACAAAAATTCGTTGATAGTTAAAAAATATATATATTTCTAAGTGTTGCGAAAATGGCATCGACCGATTACGAGACGGACAACTGTGTCTAAGAAGCAAAATATGCTTGCAGGTGATCTGGGATGTCAATCAGACCAATGCTAGAAATATTTTGGGCAGACGTGTTAGTAATTCTGGTGGGTTTGGTAATCACAGGAAGAAAACTGAATAAAACAAGTCTAAGTAATCATCAGTCTGTTGGTGTCTGGTGCGTCTCAGAAAATCGGTATTCATATCACCAAGGATACATATTTCATATTTTCTCGCTTCCTATTGATGATTTACTCGAGTTGCACTTAAAAGAGTCAATAGATACAACCAATTAGAACATGTTTTTCCCATGACATGGATCAATTTTAGCCCAGCAGGTTTCAACTAGGTGAATGACAAGTGTTATATCTGCAAGTCTGGCTATTGTTTTCAGAATGCTCTTGTAAATAGCAGCAGGATGAGACAGTGTGATGAAAATTATAGAGGATCGTACAGGGGGGGGGGGGGGGGGGGGGGGGGTCGGCAAGGTTTTGCGTGACCTGTGAAGAACCTGAATTATTAGCCGATATTCGTGATTTTACCACCCTATTCTACGTGATTTTCAGACGCAAGTCCTCCGAATGGTTAGAATCCATTATCGAGAGTCA
>Ga0126339_10003878_pt1 | contig 10951 bp, 9 predicted proteins | sample OrbTmetagenome_2_FD_92532 | JGI IMG/M metagenome (GOLD analysis project Ga0126339, IMG submission 92532) | Coral microbial communities from Petempiche,Puerto Morelos, Mexico - Orbicella T R C metagenome | ecosystem: Host-associated > Invertebrates > Cnidaria > Coral | place: Petempiche,Puerto...
ACAAAGAAAAATTCTGAGTCCCCGACAGGAATCGAACCCATGACCTCCCGAACACCGGGCGGGCGCTCTATCCACTGAGCTACGAGAACTCATGGAGAGCAAGGTCATTTAACTGAGTTCATTTAAGACAGGTGCATACTGCTAGGATCAACACTATCGAAGTCATCGTGAGTAGTGATAAGTTAATAAAGATGGTGAATTTTAAGCTCGGTAATGAAATGTGAAGGTGAATTAATCATTAAGCCATTATAATTATAAGATGGCTTTAATAAAAACATCGGTATTCACGTACGTCAATTACCTATCCACACCATCCCACCATCCATGTCATTCTTTATTTTTTTAGTCGCGACCATTTGCGGTCCCTATCGGGGATCATTTCCGGTCCAGGATCATTTGCGGTCCAATTTGGGGATCATTTGCGGTCCGGAATCATTTGCGGTCCTGGGATCATTTGCGGACCCGTACAGTACGTCAGTGTCCGGAGAGGATACACAAATCTCTTGCGACAAATGCTCATCTAGTGAACGCAACACCTGGTTAGGGATCAGCAGGTGTTGCGTTCACTAGATGAGCGCAACAAAATCAAACTACATTGGATTTTGTTATTGTAAACCATGACCAGCTTGATGGTTGTGTTGCTGGAGAAGCGCGCTAATAATCCATTGGCAAACAACGTAACCAGTCTCAGCTTTTTCATAGCGTCCCATAAGGAGTGCTTAGAAGATTGCAACAGTCTGTCTTCAACAAATGCTTCAAACCGCTTTTGGCCCTTCTCTGCGTAGCACAGTATATCTTCCTTTGCCTTTTCAGGCACAAGAGCTGACGACAACGCACTCTTCAAGGGAGACTCACCTGTAAATGGGTTGCCTTCGCAGTGCAGCTCTATCGACTGGCGCAGTTTCATGGCGTTTTTCGCGTTCTTACAGCAACATCCCAAGAGAGCTGATAGTGCTCGTTGCGCTCAGAAGCTTCGGACACTTTAGTAAAGCGTTTTATTGCTTTACCATACGGTAGATATGCAGTGACGTGACAAGAAGGTGATCCAGGGCGGCTTCGTCTTGACTTAACCTGAACATGCCTCCGTGGCGCTTTAATACTTTGATTTCCTGTTCTAGCGTCTGATCTGTGAACAACCTCGTGAACGGGATCTCTGACATTGCTACAACAAAATCCTCGGACTTCAATGCCTCATACGTCATAAGGTCCTCATGCTCGAGTGCGTTCATCTGCGCGAGGTGGAATGGCATAAGCTGAGCGCAGTTGAGGAGATCGTGCGCGAAGAAGTGCTTTATCAGGCATTCCATTGCTGCCAGGTAGCCTTCCCAGTCCCCTGAGCGGCAAGCATGATTGAGCTGTAACAGGTTGTGCAATTACTTGAGGTACTCTATCATAAATCGCGCACGATTTCAAGCCCTTGTTCTTCACGGTCTTGTGGTTTGACATTTTCAGAGTACCAGGGCTGGATGTCGTCATATATGTTAACCATTTCTGGACTACGCTCGTGGAGGGCCTCTTTAAAGGATACGAAGATACGAATAGAGTGTTTCATTTTATCCAGATGTTCACCACTCTCTACGTTAGCCTTGCCTAAATAATTTCCATTACAAACTTGCCACCGAAAGGAAAATACTAAACTTTATTATGTCCATCACTGTGCTTCCTTCGCTCACGATTTCGATTTGGCACATGTGAAATGCCACGTCTAAATCAAATGCCGCATTTTTTTCATTTAAAGCGACTCAAATTGGTATTTGACTCGGCGCATATGAAATTCGACGTCTAAACCAGGCCTAAGTGGAAAAAAATAGCCGTAAAACTCCAAACTCTAGGCGTGTTTCGAAATTTTAAGCCCTGAAAAGAAAATCGTCAGTTCGAGCAGCACATGTTATCATTCGTTACTTAGGGTGCATTTCTTCGTTAAGATCATTCCCCATTATTGCACTGCGCATCCCTACTGCGCATAATTTCACACGTGATTAGCGCGTGCGCATTAAAAAATGGCGTCTTTTTCTTTACGGCTGGACCTCACCATAGGCGCAAATCGTCATTTCCTCGAAAACGAGTACGGGTACCTATCATTTTTTTCTGTTGTTTTGAATTGAGTAATAAATTTCTCTGTGTAAAATAAATATGAATCAATTCTCGGTGTGGAACAAGAAACAATTGTCGGAAACGTGAATTTCGCAAGCAATTGTGACTATAATCATGGTGCTATTATAAGGATTTATTGGGTACAAACAAGGTGCTGTTGCTCCTAAACGAACATGGGGACCCCTCATTTTTATTTCAAAATTTAAGTTCCTATAATGTAAACAATCAGTAGGCAAAGTTTGACAAAAATCTCAGTGCAGGTTCTTTTTCAGTGGAATGACCTTTAGAAAATCCAAGATTGGACTGTTAAATCCGAAAACGAATTTTGAGTTTCTTTACTAAACAGATCAATCCGAGATCACTTAGATCATGGTGCATCAAAGGAACCGAAAAATCCTTGCACAGAGTAGATTCTTCGGTCCCTTGATCCGAGAGATCTTGGGTTACTCTGTTTAGAAAAGAAACGCAAAATCCGTTTTCGGATTTAAGAATCCAATCTTGGATTTTCTTAAAGAAACGCACCCTAAAAGTTTATTTAAAATGCACTGTTTTCCTTTAGAAGTACGAGAGTTCGAAAATCCAAGATGGCGGATCCAAGATGGCCGCCACCAAAATAGTAGGTAGTTAATCCTGACGTCATCGCTGGTTGCCATGGTAACCAATCTAAGTCATACGACGAACGTCATGAAGAGCAAGCTTCGTGTAAAGTTTGCTCCCCGTACCTTGAATCTAAGACCAAAGACATTCGCAAAACCTAATTTTGCATCTACTTAGCATAAATTAGCATAAATTTAGTCATTGAGGAGCCAGAAACATGGGAAGACGGAATCGGAAAATTTGAACCCCATCGGATTCTTATTATTCGACCCAAAATTAGTGCAAAATAGCGAAAAATTTAATTTCGGCACGAAAGTCCTATGGGAGCGATTTTTCGGACATACCGGACCGCACTATTTTCTCGAAATTGACTTTTCACATAAATAAACAGTTAAAACATGGGGTACGTCTGTGCAAATACCATATGCTAATGAGGCAAATTTAACCCTGTATGGTCTCAGCTCTCGTAAGCAACCACCTCCCGTAAGCGACCACTTAGGCTTGACATTTTGGGTGGTCGCTTACGGGAGGTTCGACTGTATTTCTGAATAGCTAATTTATTTAACTATGCTCCAATTGGACTTAATAGCCACATAAGTTATTTTGTTTGGTGTAAAGTCGTGGTGTTATCAGCTGGACAATGCAGAGAATAGAATCAACATAGTTCCTTGAGTTGTCAGTGTAAACTGCAGACTGCGGACTGCAGATTGCACCGGGGTTCAAATGCAGAGTGCAGACTAAGGGGCAAATGACAGAATTGATAAACAGTTAAATAACTTTCTTACCGTTGAGATATTTGAGGCGGATCCCCTTTTACCAAATGTATAAGCTGATGCTCACTTGAGCTGCGATAATCTTTTGCCACCACCAGTTTAACTACTAAGGTCGTCAGGTCCTGGAACATGGAAGAGGTAGTAGTAAAGCTAACTTCAAGTCCAGAATCATTCCCAATATAACGAACATTTGACTGGTTTATTCCTGAGAAGGAGTCTCTTGCCGCTGTCTGTAGGCCAGAATAGTTGCCTTCGATCTTACCATAATACCAGGTGAAGTTCATCCTGGAGTAGTTACCTGGTCCAGCGACCGGGTCATAGGAAAGTGATGCATTCATCGTGATGTTTTCGTTTTGTCCTCGGATTACTTCGGTACCACCATAGATGATAGCGATGAGGTTAGGTGTTGTTTGGTAGGACTTTCCATCTACATGTAAACACCATAAAATAACAACTTTCATTAGTTTACGCATAGTGTATGTATTGCTTCAAACATAAAGTCACGTGCACCTGTAAACATTGGGCACAAGAGTCAAGATCCAGCTATTGCAACCTGCAAAGCTCTTGAAAACGGAAAAACAAAAATTGATAAAGCAAATTTTTCGACCTACATAATTGAAACATATCTAAGAAAAGAGAATTAATAAAAAAAATACAGACAAGGAAGAAGGCAACAATATCTACTTTCGATTTAGGCTGTGTTGATAAGTATCACTCAGAAAATTGTTCTGCAGGTACGCTTGAAAATTTTACCACGGACCTCTAGCTATTATGGTGCTTTTTTTACGAACAAAATATTGAGAGGATATCAGCAATGCTTTCTCTAATAAATTATTGTTCTATATCATGGATCAATTTAAAAACTGTAGAAATCAAACTTGAGCGTGAAAAATTGAGGTTTAAAGTATCATCCATCGATGTTTTGGAGCATACATGGCTTTCGTGATACCGGCGATACTCATACATGTAGTTTGATAAAACTAGACAATGAGGAAGCAGAAGAACACAGAAAAAAGGCTTGACGAAGTATGGGAAGTAATTCCTATTAGGGAGCTTAAAAGAGAACTGAAGGCAAAAATCAAGTATTTTTTCCTATTGTTTAGACCTAGTATATTAATGTTTTGAACTTTTTCTTGCCATTTCGACCTTTTTTGACTTAAAAAATAGTTTTTACTGTGATTTTAGGCTATTGGTACTGCGCCTCAGAATGGATGGTTCAGCGGTCACTTTAGGAGTCCTGACGTATGGAAAGGAGATACTTAAGGACAGAAGCAGTGTTTTGAGTGATGTTGACCTTGTTGTTTAGTGTAGTAGAAACGATTTGCGACATTTATGATGGAAAATGCCTTTAAGCAGTCCTCTACGTTTGTGATATCTTAACTGGAATGTTTCAACTTGAACATGGAAACGTAAGTCAAAATTTTCGCCCGCAATTAAAACCATCTGCGAGCGTTCGATAGAAACATCCGCCGCACGAAGTATGTTACATAGGATTATTTCCTCCAGTTATTTTAATCAAGCCTACTTATTTTGCTTTTTCTATTTTGAAATTCACCTGGTTTTGAATAATTATTTACTTAAATCGTTCTTATTATAGTAAAAGAAGTCAAATCAATTTCGACAGCTGTAGTTGGTGAATATGTTCTTAGCTTGAAATAAACATTGGACTTGCCAGGTCTATTCTCCTGTGTCTGTATTTGTGTCTTTTTAGTTAACTGCATAATTATTTATTTATTAAAATACTGGGCTCGATTTACAGTGCACGTCACGTGCCTTTCGCAACTGCTAATGTCTTATCGCATCTTTTTCGAATATTTCAGGCAGATTTTTTTGCGGTCTTGCGTCAATTGTTTTGGTATAAATAAAGCGATCTATTTTGCGTAAGACTCACTACTCACTGTATGTGCATATCGAACGTTTCCACTGCCGTTCCGTCGTAATGGTGTATTGTTGTGCTGTTGGATGCTCGAATGATTCTCGATTTTTTCGTTCAGTGTATAATAAAACAATTATTAGCTCACGGAAGAAGCGTCCTTTCCTCTCGAATTCTTTTCCTCTGTTAACAAACTCTCTGGTCTAAGCAACAGAGGTGCTAGCTGCTGCCCCCTTCCGGCTTTAAATAGATCTCCAAAGGCTCTAACATTGGCATGCCAAGTAGTTTGAACCGTCCTTTTCTTTCTTACTTCTGTAAAACAATTCTTAAGTTTGTCACAGAGGTGTTTGGTATCTTACGACGCCAAGGACTATTCGTGAAAAGCTAATTTATAGTCTACAGTTATAACTTTTACGTTTACCTTGATCTAGACCTATTCAGTATGTCTGTCGGTGTTAGAACTATATGCTCAACTCGAAATGTGAAAACAGAATATTGACTGGTAAATCATGGTCATTTCAAAGTTCAGTTGCCTTAGAAACATGGCAAGACTTTTAATGTACTTGCAATAACCACTGTACGGAGCCCCCAATAGGACATTCACCAAAAATTTTTGAGATGGAAAAAAACAACTTATAAGACGACTTATGACTCGTCCAAGACGACTTATCCGTCTTTTACGTCTAAGGCGACCTATAAGTCAACTTATAACTTGTCTATGTCGACTTATAACTCGTCTATGGCGGCTGATAAGTCGACTTATAACTCGTCTATGGCGACTTATAAGTCGACTTATAACTTGTCCGTGGCGACTTATAAGTCGACTTATAACTCGTCTATGGCAACTGATAAGTCGACTTATAACTCATCCATGACGACTTATAAGTCGACTTATAACTCGTCTATAGCGACTTGTAAGTTGACTTATAACAAATGTGGACTTGTACCACGTGAAGGCATCTCCACGTGACCACACTTAGTCGGTTCGAAGGAGTGCATTCTGGGGTGTTGTTTACGTTGTGCTTGTAGCTTTGCTTTACCAGGTCGTGGTCGACCACAAGCCTTTGTCACATGGACCGATAACCGATATTACGTCCACTGCATTGAAGCTCTCGCTCTATACGATTTACAACTGTTGAAAGATTGGATACATGTTTCCTTCTTGTTAAACCTCTCCTTGCAAGAATTCGCCTCAACTGCCTGGAACTCAGGTTCTGGTCGTGTATCAGCAGAAGACATGAAAGATTTTCCTTTTGTTGATATCCTAGATTAAAGTAATGTTCACTGAGTTCGTTTCGGTCCTCCATCTTGAATCTTGATTTGGATTCTCAGTTCAGTCCTCCGTCAGCTACACGGCTATATAAAAGGTAAAGTCTGCATACGAGCCAAGTGGCCCATCAGGCCGGAGCTTATCCCGGTTTCTGTAGCATGAGGCGACTAGGGGTATTTCTACTCCCCCCTGGATGGGATGCTAGTCCATCGCAGGGTTACCTCCAACATTAAGTTCGCCGGTACCCATTTATACACCTGGGTGGAGAGAAGCACTGTGAGAGTAAAGTGTCCTGCCCAAGAACACAACACAATGTCCCCGGCCAGGGCCCGAACCCGGACCGCTCGATCCGGAGACGAGCGCACTAACCATGAAGCCACCGCGCCTCCCCACACGGCTACATGGGAAGGGACAATTTTATATAAATCGACTTATGAGTCGCATAGATGAGTTATAAGTCGACTTATAAGTCGTCATGGATGAGTTATAAGTCGACTTATCAGTTGCCATAGACTAGCTATAAGTCGAGTTATAAGTCGAGTTATAAGTCGCCACGGAAAAGTTATAAGTCGCCACGGACGAGTCATAAGTCGACTTATAAGTGGACTTATAAGTCGGCATAGACGAATTATAAGTCGACTTATCAGTCGCCATAGACGAGTTATAAGTTGACTTATAATTCGTCTTAGACGTAAAAGACTGATAAGTCGTCTTGGACGAGTTATAAGTCGTCTTATAAGTAGTTTTATTCCATCTCAAACTTTTTTTGGTAAATGTCCTATTGGGGGCTCCGTACCCCATTGTACTGCTGGAACGTTTCATTTTTATCAGACTTGTCATCTTAACCGTCACCGTGGTTACATCACCCTACATAAACATGATTTCCTCCATTAAAATTTTTTCGGTAGTAAAATAAGAAATTTCAATTTACTTAGGTAAGGTTGCACGTACCCAGGGAATGAAGGTGATAAATTTTTCATAGAGTGATTTATATCTGAGTAAACTAGATTTCTAATTAACCGCGGTTACAGTACGCGAGGTCATTTTTCCTGAGAAATACAAGGATTCCCTGGGTAAAGTCATCTTTTCACTGATGTAACTGATTTTACTTTGGGAAAATTCACCGACATATATGTTGGGTGACTGAGAACAATCATAATTACCCCGGGCAAGATCGTACGGTGTGTTGTAACGGTGCCACGTTTCACTGATAAACTGTCTATGAGAAATTGAGTTTTAAATTTTGGACAGTGCATGCATGCACAGTGCGTGGTCGGCAAATTAACCTTCTGTCAGGTACACCGTGCATGTGTGAAGATTGGTAAGCATGGCTTCTGTTCGGCCTCGGAAGTTAAAAAAAAAGCAACAGTTAATGTAGAAAATCTCAAGTTTTCATTAATTTCTGTCCGTCCTTCCTTTTTGTAGGGTACCTTATCTATATTTTTGTTCAGGCTTGTCATATTAACTTATTCTGTCTTATTTTGTTTGACGTTCTAGGTTTCCCGGCGTATCTAATCGAACGTTGGGTAATCGAACCCAGTCGAACACTAATCGTTCAACTCAAAATGAAAATTGGTCAATCAAACAAAATAGAACGTTCGATTGCTGAACGGTCGACAACCGAACAAAATCGAATGCTCTATTTCGGAACGGTCGACAGTCGTACTCATTCAAACATGCGATTACCGAACTCCCGTTTGTTTGATTTTTATGTTTAGATTTTAACACTGATAAAAAACGAAGTAATAAAAAAAGAAATGCTTTGCCCTATTATCAAACAAGTGTATATTTTGCGGAAATTTTGTACGATGAATCGTCTCCCTAATCCCCCCCCCCCCCCCCCTTGAATCCAAAATTTGTTAGCAATTTGATAGGACGATTGTCACATCTGCATAATACCCCATAATAGCCACGTTGGTCGAGGAAAATTTCTACTGAGCGTGGAATTACTGCTAGTTTTCAGTGAACCCTAAAATCCTAAAAAAATGTCGAGAGCGTCAAAAACCCGAAATGATATCCAGGAGACTCGGGAGGAGACTGCATGTATCGAAATGACATTTGCTGTAAAAGGTTATCAAGAATGTCGTTTTAGTGTTGATGTGGGAGAAGAGTTTCGTATTTTTAAGATCAGTTCCAAAGCAGTATATGAAATGGTGCAACTTCTGTTTGAGTATTACGGCGATATTCAGAGCAGAAGCCATTTCCTTCCCACTATCATAAAAATGTAAACAATAATGCGTTTCAGTATTGAAGGTGGTTCGTTGCAGTTTTTTCTGGGCCGTACCTAACATTTTCAATTGGCGTTTTACTAACCTTCACTTACTCTGATTGATGTGGAAATTACATCAGGTTTTGGAAAAAGATCAAAGTTTGGTTAAATGTGTTTTTTAAGGTAATCGATATTTCCATGGAAACAATAAACCAAAAATATGAAAATCGGTTAAATATGAATTTTGAACGAACCAGATCTGTTATAGAAAATCTGATACCAATTTCTGAAATTACGATGTATGGCAAGGGGAACATACAAGAATAAAAAAATCTAGTTTGATATCGAATAAATCGTCAAAACATTTCAAAACATGCTTTTTGTTTAATGAAATTACATGGACTGAAAGAAGAACGCGATTTTAATGAAATTGCTCCAAAAGACACCAGAATGTGTCTTGAAGTTTTGTTTTGAAGCCATAAGAGTTTCTCAACGTCACTTCCATAATAAATTAAGAACAATTTTCGATTTTGAGCGCTTTTTTCTAAAATCTTAAAAACGGTTCGATAGATTATTTTAAAACGCTAACCATGTATGCCTGATAATGTTAAAACTCATTTTATTCCAAAGTTTCGCTTAGCATTGACACACTGGAACACTTTCAAATTTGTGGATGAAGTAGGCGCTTAAACCCACGAAAAAGATGCGTTACAAAATTCCGATATCCAAAAAGTTATGCTAAAATGTTCAGATCTATGTGTGTAACATTCTCCCGTGGTCAATACATTTCGCTACAATACCTGAATGCAAATTTGCGGGGTTTCTTTTGAAATACGGATCAAGGGGACTTTTGGCCCTTTTTTCCATGTCAGCAAAGCTCTACCTAGAGTGACAAAGAACTGGAAGGTATTGGGGAAAAGAGTAATTTTTTTCAGGAGAAAAAGGGCTGAAAATTACGCTCAAGTAATGATCTGAATATTTTAACATATTTTCTTTTTTAGATCATGATTTTTTGACGCAGCGTTTTCGTGGGTTCGAACGCCTACTTCATCGACAAATTTAAGTGTTCCAGTGTATCAATGCTAATGAAACTTTGGAATAAAATGCTAACATTATCAGGCATACATGGTTAACGTTTTAAAATAATCTATCGAGCCGTTTTTAAGATTTTAGAAAAGGCGCTTAAAAGGGAATGTCCACTAATGTAGCGCCAGTCGTGGCACATGATGAAAAATAGAAATTTTTCATATTCCTCTCAGATATAGCCTATGGTAAGCCTAGAAACGTGGTGGGATTTTTTCTTAAATATTTTTTTTAAACCTGCCAAAAAATCAAAAATTCGTTACGGTCCCACATCTGGTCAAAAACACGCAAAATGTAGCGACTAATACCTTATCATAAACTTCGCTCTGTTCAATCCGCATCACAATAACACTCCAGTTTGAGCCTGGAAACTTATTATTGAGGGGTTTACAAGTCTTTTGAGGCCAACTATACTTCTGTGGGTTAATTTTCAAGGTCACAACGAGCCGCTTAAAATCACCAAAATTGGCTTCCTCAAATTCTTAATTATGTACACTTTTTCAATCGGCAAATTCGCTACCCGATAAAACACCGAAACACCTAAGTTTCTGACATTTCGAAAGAAGAAATGTCAGTGTAAAACCTGGTATAAAAATTATTTCCGGGCATTTCATCAGTGCTGAGTACTAACGCTCTCAAAATCGTGATAATCACAATACTAACCTGCTAGAAACGAAAATAATAGGCAAGTGTCTGTGACCAGATAATCAAAAGGAACGTGAAAATGTCTTCTTGCATTTGATTTCCTCGGTATCTGGACTTAAAGTATGGCAGAAAAGTCACGTTTAGCTCACCATCTGTAAGATATTACGTTCAAATATTAAGTATTGGTGTATTCAGAATCGTACACGATAACCATTGCGACGCGTGGAGTTCGACAAAGAACATTATCTTCTCAATGACATTCAACTAATGACTCCGAGATAATCCACCACATTCCTATCCCTTTTTCTTAAACAGCAATCAACAAAGTAGCGAAACCTTCCCGCAGTCAGTCCCTTGCTTGCTAAAGCAAAATACTTATGTGCTGTTGTCCTCGCTCAGGCCGCACG
>Ga0126339_10003880_pt1 | contig 10950 bp, 15 predicted proteins | sample OrbTmetagenome_2_FD_92532 | JGI IMG/M metagenome (GOLD analysis project Ga0126339, IMG submission 92532) | Coral microbial communities from Petempiche,Puerto Morelos, Mexico - Orbicella T R C metagenome | ecosystem: Host-associated > Invertebrates > Cnidaria > Coral | place: Petempiche,Puerto...
TCAGAAAGTGAGCTAAGGCTAGTCGAATTGTTTACATTTCCTGATTAAACAAAATCTCTTCGAAAGGTCAAATTGGGTCAACTTGCATGGCGCCGCTCGCCTCAGAAATAACTTTTGCCAAGACAAAAATTATATTACATTCAAAAACAGCTCTTGAACTTGCTAGAATTGAATTTTGAAAGAATTCTACATCATACCGAGTATGTTTTGAGATGTTTGAAAACGGTATGATATTTTTGATTTTCAAAGTCTAAAATATCATCAAAGCAGCTTAGCAATACCTCCTAAATAAAATTGTACACAAAGGAAAACCATAATTTGCTATGCGCCTTCACACGAGTTCAATTATCTGATCCTGAAATTTGACATCATTTCTGTGGTTTTTCGGCTTCACAGGTTGTCAATGGTTTTTCGTAATTTTCTCAAAAATGTAAAAACTTTAGAACCTAAGACTTATATCATGATTCTTAGCATACCATAGGTTATCTCTGGACGAAATATCAAGGGGTCCATTTTTCCAACTTTGTGCCACATTTTTTCAATCTCACTCGGTCCCTATAGAGTCGCTCTTAAGTACAAAAAATGACCACAATATTATTTACTTTGATATTCGTTTTTTTTACACAAACACAAGAAAACTGACTGAACCCAAAGAAGTAGCCACTCATTTCTTGATTCAAGCTTCAAGAAAACATTATTTTTGCCAAGAATGGACATTGGCAGCTATAAGCTGGTTCCTCAACAAAAATTTGATTACATCACACATGACTGTTTTGTTCTGGTGTTTGTTTTGCTTCATTGATTGAAATAAACTTCTCTATTGACATCAGATGCATTTGAAATGCAAGTACTAGGAGGTAACACGGCACAAAAAATAAGATTTACTGTACATTTGATCTTCATCAGAGACAAGGTCAAATATGACTATAGCTTTAATCCAGACTTTGATGTGTGTCAAATGTGCATCAAATACGTCATGGCTTTACCTATACATTTAGTCTGTGTTAAAGAAGAGGTCAAATGTGGCCTTAACTTTGACCCCACTGTCAAAGGAAGAATCAAATATCTTATGGATTTACCATTCATTTGATCCCTGTCAAAGATGAGGTCAAACATGTCAACTACTTTGACTCCAGCTTTGGCAATTGTGAAAGGCATTCAAAGACACCACAGCTTTGCATACCTTTTATCTCTTATGTCAAAAGGCATTCAAAAACACCATGGCTTTGCACAACTTTGATCCTATGTCATGTCATGTCAAAGGCGACCTCAAATATGTCCATATCCTGCGACTCCTCTTTAAACACCCTAGTAACCTGCATTTTTGTGTTTTTTCCTACTGTAACAATTGAATGAAAGCTGGCTTTCTTGCCAATGTATATTTTTGCAATAAAAAAAATTTCACTTGACCTGGAGGTGGCAGAAGAAAACAGTAGGAAAACACAGTTGCCAGCATAAGCTCCACAGGCCACTTATGCCAAATGCATGCAAGACCACACCAAACTTCTTGACTGGATCGCCACAAACATACAAATGAAAGAGCAGACAAAGCAGAACTTCACGCACATTGAAACACACCCTGACAAGCCAATGACACCCCCAAAAGAACCCAAATTCTCTGCTTTTTATCAACTCAGTAAGCACCAGAAACAAGGCGAGTTGCTTTTGGTGGGTGGCAGCGGAATTGCTCTCGGCTATGCAGCTTTTTGCTTTCTTTGAACTTTTTGGAGCGTTACTATACCGGCCTCGAATGAACTCCAAGCTCACAAAAGTCTCCTACAACCTTAGCATTTCTGCTATTAAAAAATTAGCAGAAGCTGCAAAAGTCCCAGAGCAAAACTGCCAAGCAATGGCTAATCAAACAAGCTCTTTTGGCAGATCTACCTCCCCGTGCCGCGCTACATTCCTCACCCCAAATTTGATGTATCGTCACCCAACGTCGTCCACAACAAGCTGCCATGTGGCTGCAAAGTTAACAAATATGCGCAAACCATTGTTATGTAGCTGCCACTACAAAGAAGCTGAGCCTCTTACCTGTAAAGATTCTGCTGAAGTTATGAAAGTTTTTCAGTTGATTTACGAGCAAAGCCCTATGAAGTGGCCTTAGCAGCTTCAAGTCGACCCAGGGCGCAAGTTTATGGGAAGTTTGACCAAAGAAATGGAAAACCACAAAACAACTATTCACCATGGGTGCACTGAAATTCACAGAGACCAGGCCATTGTTGAACATTTCAACTGCACACTGGCCAAGTACTTGTTTGGTCATCAGTATGCCATGGAAATGCTCCTGCCTTCTGCCAGCCGTTGACTGTGTAGGTCAAAAGGCTTCCCGACATTGTTAGCTCTCTGAACAATAAGGTGACCATATTTATTGGAAAAAACAGCTCTCACAATCAAAGAGAAGGCTTTCACCTCCAAACCCTCCACAAAATATTCCAGTCCCATTGGTTTGAAAGAAAAAGAGCTCCCCCCTCTCATTAATGTAAGATATTTGTATCAACCCGGTGAACTTTAAGGCAGTGCTAAAAGAGTTGCAGACCCCATGTGGTCTTTGAAAGTCTACAATAATGAAAGAGCTGCAACTAAACTGAACAAGCCTGTTATCTATCATTTGTTTGACGGGCCTAAGCACGGCTTTCTCTATGAAGAACTGTTGGTTGTGCCACCAAATACACAGCTTCCGCCTGCTAATGCAATTCTTTAATATCTTTGAGCTCATGTGCGCATGACGTCATCCGCTATCCAATGCTTTGTATTAAAGGGTGAAAGTGAAACCTTCTTCACATGCATGCCATATATCTTGTGGCCCTCGCTCTGAGGAATGTTCATTCTGTGCCAGAATTGTTATTTCACAAAAAGCGCTTCTTTGTGATGCTCATACCTTACTTCTTTTTCGGCCACATTCTTTTTTTACTCCCTTGGCTTTCCTGATGTTTTCTGGTTTTCTTCCAAGACCGAATACAGTCCCTCACACTCATCTTTCATCTCGCCCAAAACCCTTTTATTTCTGTCATTGTAAAGCATGTGGCCTGTTGGATAGTTGCTTGTGTCATACAAATCAATGTCGTTCTCCATATCTTTGTAAACATCTTTCGTCTGGATGTCTAAGAGAAGGCTGTCTGTGTCTGTGTAAATAAGCTTGCACTTCGGCCTGTACTTACAAGTAAATATAGAAAAGTCATACATCAAGATCTTGCTGTTCTCAAGAATTGTCATACCTGTGTAAACAGGCTTGTTTAGTAGGAGCTTGCTTTTGTGCATGTGTATGCCTCCCAACTCATACCAAATATCTCATGCCTTGCAAATAAAGGGCTGGTCACCAAACAATGTATCTTGTCTCTCCCAACTTCAGACAATCTTTACATCGACATGGTTTCTCAATCTCTCCATCGATTTGCCAAGACACAGAGTTATTCATCAGTTTGTAAAAGTTATTCTCAAAACTGCTCTTTGCTTTCTTTCTGAATTCTGTGTCCATCTGAATGTACGCTCCATCCAGTATTCTTGTTCAAATTTGATCGCTCTTTGCACCTTTTTCAAAGGCATCCCTTGTGTGAAATAAAACTGCAGGTTCTTATAGTGGACAACATAATTTTTTTGTACTCCACTGTCAGCACTAGCTCCTTGCTGTTAGGTGGGTCCAGTTTCGAGTCTTCCATCAAACACTTTTGGTAAACTGACATCAACTCCTTTTCAATGACCTTTTTCTCTAGTGCAAGTGTGCAGCTGATGTGTTCTTCATGCAGCTCGTCAGGATACTCCAGGTTCACCTCTAGCATCCACCCCTTCTTTGAATTTTCTGTCATTTTCATTATTTGTTGTTCTGTGGGCATGACACACTTCCACTTTTTGGAAATGGCAAGCTCATCGCCCAGCTGTAAAGGTTATTCACATCTAAGTAAGTTATATAATTTATTGGTTTGCCCAGGTCATATCCTTCAAACAACAAGTTGATTGCCTTTGCATAGCACTTGCACACCATTGAGGTTCCTCCTCTCATTCCTCTCTCAATGAAAAGGTGAGTGTCTTTATCTGTCAATAGTTCAAGCTCCACGTCTGTCTTTTTCAGAAGAGCATCCCGGTTCAAGCCTGGCCAACTGTAATAATGCGCTGGATCCAGCCCACAATTTCCCATACAAACCTTTCCAAAGTTTTTGAAATCATCCGCTAACAGCAACACGTCTGTAGTTACGTACAAATCATGATAGTCACCAAGGTTTCATTCTCATCTCCAGAGGTGGTGCTCCTATTGGTCAGCACCAAGAATCGCAAACTCTGGCCTAGTCCAGCACCGAAAGTCCGTGATTCATGGACTTCCATCACTCTGCGCATGCTCAGAGTCAAGTCTGACAAATCTGATTGGCTGAGAGTGCACACGCTCAGAAAACTAGACCTTTCCAGAGGTCGTGATTCTTGGTGCTGACCAAAAGGAGTGCGGCCTCTGGGGATGAGAATACCAAGATTTTTGCATCCCAAACTTTCCGCACATGGTCATATTCTTCTTCCATAATGCTCTTGTCATTCAGCTTGGTATAGAATGCCTCTTGCAGGCCTCACTAAACCTTTCAAAAGAATCCATGTATTCGTATAAAAAACAAAGCAATGCAAATAATTTTGTGATAGTCCTAATCCTTATTAAATTCCACACATCGAAAGTTATTTTCATATAGTTCAGGCAACGAAGACTTGCGTTACCACATATCTAAATTTGCGGACTGAATCACAAAAGTATGGAAAATTGCTTGATTTCTGCAAAAAAAATAGTTATGGTTTACATCAACATCATAGTGTTAGACCAGTGTTATTGTGCAAAGAACAACATTACGTGTTTATGGATTTTTTTCATGAATTCAATGAGATCGCATGAGGAAGGAGCGATACTCCATCTAAACAAAATAACCCTGTGATACATCAGCAGTTTAGAGAATCAAAGATTCAAGTTGTGATGCTACCACTGAAGGGCCACAATGCAAACCAAACAAAGTTATTTCAAGCTGCTATGCAAGAAATTGCGTGAAAATGGCAAGCTCCTGGTAGATGGGCCCAGAGACATGTCCAGAAACGTTTCTAAATGCACAAATAGTACTGCAAGCAGTCTCTCTTTTGCTCAAAAATCTGTGGGGAAGAACACAAAGAAGAACTCAACACAAGTGAGCGAGTGTGATATGCGAAGCTATGAGCCACCCGCGGCTCTAATTTTTTATCATGGTCCCACTCTGTAAAAGAAGTTCTCTCTTTTTGGTTCATTTAGGGACAAGTGAGGATCTGTTGTCTTTCTTATGGTACAGCCACATGAACTGGCTCACCTGGATGAATATTAAGAAATTAAATGCAAATGAATTAAAACATTGCTTAGTTTTGAATCTAATTTTTAAGTGGTTATCAATTGTTTTGGTTTGGCCATCAGAAAAAAAGGTTCCAAACCACCAATTTTTCAAGCAAAATTAACAAAACATACATACATACATACATACATACATACATACATACATACATACGTTTATTTCATGTCCCCAAGGGGCTTTTCAGTGAAATATGTAACAAAACAACAATAAACTACAATAAAATTAATTCTGTGTGAATAACATGACTAGTTGTACCTGGTAGTAAATGCCAACAAGCAAATGAACCATTGTTGATGAGGATAATGGTTGTTTAGCAAGAATTTTATATATACATGTAGATGCACTGAATTGTTGCCAAAGAAAGGACAAACGTAGAATGGTCTTGGGTAGAACTTAATTTATGTTTGTTTGAAACGTTTAAAATGTGAGAAATTGTAATTTAGGTGATTTTGAGTAGACTGTTCACAGCCCTCTATTTTCTTGTATTTTTATTCCATCGTTGAACGTGCAGATAGAGCCAGGAGATAACTGGACACCAGCACAAAACGGAAGACTTGACTTATTGCTAGCTTCACTCGCAAGTCCCACCCTTCATCCCTGCGTGCTTCATGCTCACTTCGCTCGCTTTCTCTTTCTCGTGTGTAAATAGAGAGGCTGTGAACAGTCTAATTTTGAGAAGGAAGCTCTATTTCTTATATACGTACAGCACAACTTTCTTGTCTTAGATATTTGTGCAGAAATGCCAAGCAATTCTAAACAATGTTTTGGTTTTGTAGTGGACAAATTCTCTTAGCTTCGGCATACTTTATATTAAACCTGGATCTCAATGTACAGGCACGGTTGTTCAAAAACCCAGATACCTGACAGTCAAAAATTCTAAACCATGAGCTAGTACTTGACTATTATGACTATTATGACTATTCTGACTGACCGTCGGATATTCAATAAGCTGCTTTTTAACATAGCTTAGCCAACAGTTCTAAGAACTGCAAATCTCTGCCGTCACTCAGTACCTATCAACTATGTCATGCAACCTGTGGCGAACTTTCATTGTGTAATGTGCTTCCATGCCATCTAGAGGCCTTATAAGTTTGGAAATCTCATGGTATTCACAGCACGAAATCGCAAATTTACATGACATTACGAGATACATTAAGTTCCATAAAGCTGAACTGACTGCTTTACGGTGAGTTAATAAAGTGAAGTAAAGCTGTGTAAAGTTGTCAATGCCGTAAAGCTCGGTAAAGGTAGTTTAAAGTGACCGTAAAGATCAAACTTTATGCCAAGGGATGTAAATTGCTGTAAAGGAACCTGAAAGGACACGTAATAATTTAAGTACCTTTTGACAACTAGGCTTGCCACAAGTCGACTTCTATAAAATTGGCGACAAAGATGTGTTAACAAACCGGCAAGGAAACTCGTAAAGGTGTGCTCTTACTGTAATGGCCCAGTAGCTTCCTCAGTCGATTAAACCAAGTGAAAGGCTGACCGGACGGCTGAAAAGGGTAAATTTAATGCCCAATATTTCGGTTAGACAAGACTAACCTTCTTCAGGGGCTACACATTTGAACAAGAAATTACAAAACATATTACGGAGGCGAAAATACTTTAATTGGATTTTTTCCATGAGTTTACTTTTGAAACGAAATCAACTTTAAATGTGTGAAAAAACGACTTGTGACAAAATGAGGAACGACTTACAACAGCATTCTGAGTGCCCAACCTTCAACAAATACAGCTCAGCAGTTTTCCACATTTGATACCAGGTTCTTTTGGTTCTCACGCCATTTTTTAGCCTCCTTTTTGAAAGGTATGAAATGTCGAAGCTTGCATAGATCTCTTGGTCCTTTTTCACTATTAAAACTCTACTTTAAATGGGTAAAATTCAGTTTACCTTCCCTTCTTCTCTGTGCACAATTTCAAGCAGTTTTTGGTGGCTTACAGCTGGTGAAACCATCGATACATATGTGGGTAGAGTCAACAACAACAGGTAAGCCACTGGTTGTCTTGAAGTTTAAAGTGTATATTTAAGTTTCCAGGGTAAAGTTCAGTCGTAAAGTTTGCTTCAGATTTAAGGAATTGCCTCTGGTTGCAAATGTTTCTCCAACAAGCAGAAGCTATACATTGTGGAATAGACTTTTAGTGATATAGAGACATTATTCTGTACGATTATCTGCCATGCACGTAGATCATTTCACTACTAGCCTTGTAGTCATGAAACATGTTATTGGTTTATGCATATTATGCTTCAAACTGTCCAAAAGACACATGTAAATGTAAGCCTGTATGTAATACTCTCAGCAAATCTGAAGTGAATACCATTTGGATGTAACCTTCTTCAGCAGAGAAACTTTTCATGCGTGTCGTCGGTGTAAATATTCTGAAATTAAAGCCTTAATACACATGTACCCTTACACAATGCATTGCCCTCACTGGTACTGATACTGCATATTGTAGAATTTTCTTTCACATAAAAAAAAAGATTCTGTAGAAAAAGGAATGGAACATGTGCTGCAGTCTTCTATATCTCTATAATTGACACAATAACTACACGTACATGTAAGAAACTGGGCTCTTGCCAAGATAAAAGGTGTTCATGTAGCTGTTTGTCAACTTGAAGTTGAAGTCGATTAAGTAGTGTGGTGAGCTTTTGAAACTGACATTTGAAGTGTTAGCCCTCCATCAATTCGTCCTTGGTAAAACTCTTTGAGGTTATCACTGAGCTTTGATGGAGGGCTAATGCTCAAAATGTCACCTTCACAAACTTGCTATAGCAGTTAATTTTCCTTTATCAATTTCAAGTTGAGACATAGTAAAGTGTTTCACTTGCCCGCCAAGGCAACCCACATGATCTACAATGTAGGGAAAATTTATTCTCATATAACCTCATCATTTTTAGTTACTTCAGAGTTATTTCATGTTTTAACTTTTTCAGAATGAGCAACACTAGTGATGACGTCATCAGGCCACACCCATAGTCATGTGACTAATACGCAAAGGCTCCCAGGCAAATTACTTCATCGGAATTGTTTTCATTGATTTAATATTTTAATTTAAATCCTCATTACACTATGCATAGATTTTGTTTCATTTCTAAAAGGTCAGATTTTGAGAGAATTTCAAAATATTAAAAAGTTCATAATTTTCTGAAAAAAGCATGATTTTGAAAAGGGAATGCATAGCTATGTTTCCAACATTAGCTTTAATCGAAATCCGTCAAAAAAGGCTGGATTTAAGGAAAAGCCCCGTTTCCTTTAGCATTTAAAGAAACCGGAAGAAACCATGATCCACTACTGGCGAAAGAAAAAAGTTGCCATGACAAAGCTGCCTAAACACCAATTGGAAGTTACCCTATCAGTGCATGCGCAATTTACACTACCAGCACACTTCGGTAAGATCAAACAAAGCCACACGGAGTTGGTTTTTCTCTTTCTATTGCTCTTGTTTTTCTGTCTTTCTCTTATTTTGTCTCTGCTTGTACTTTTTTTACTTTGCATTTTGTGAAACACAAAGAAAAACATCTAAAATGTGAGTGAATTTGGAAGTTATTGGGTTATTTTTATTTTCTGCCGTCAGGCTGACGCAAGTAACCGGAAGTGAAATTTCACCTCCTTAACAACGCCCACGAGCGTGCGCATAAATTGGTTAATGGGCCCTTAAAACACCAGAATATTTGGCACATCAGTAAAATATTCCTAGCAAACACTGCCTTGAGGTAGAGAGTATTTTTCCATTTCAAGCAATTTCTTAGAGTCAGTAGATCCTGAGATATCAATTTTTTTAGAACGGATTTTTACAAGTGGTATCATTAAATGGAAGATCAAAAACAATGGGCGTGTAATTACACGCTAAAAGATATTTTGTTGACAAAAACAATGGATGAAGTTTTTATTCGATTCAAAACGTTATAAAAAGGTCATTGACTGAATGAGAAATACACGCTTCAATCATTTAGACAAGTGTAACCACAAGTAATTTTGAGTCAAAATGCCCAGTGTTAAACGCCCATGTCAGAGTTTCACTTTTGAGTATAAGCTCAAAGTTATCGTTCGTGCAGATGAAATTGGAAACCGAGCAGCAGCAAGAGAATTTGAAATCAATGAATCCATTATCCACTACTTGCAAAAGAAAAAAGTTGTCGTGACAAAGCTGCCTAAACACCAATGCACCTGCCGTACTGGCATCGCCAAATTTCCTGCATTGGAAAGAACACTGAAAGAGTGGATCATTAGTCAAAGAGAAAACAGCCGTGCAGTCACCACTGTCACGATCCCTCTAAACACCAAAGAATTGGCAAGGTAGATGAATGTTGCTCACTTTGTAGGAGGACCGAGCTGGTGCAGCAGATTTATGCGCCGAAATCGCCTATCTGTGCGTTCAAGAACAACTGTGGGTCAGAAGCTGCCGGAAAACTGGGAAGAGAAGGTTACGAACATTCATCAGTTTGTTTCTTGACGAAAGGAGGAACTTGCCATACAAGCGGATCGTGTTTTCAACATAGACAAAGTGCCTATGTCATTTGATGCTCCACATTCCAGAATAGTTGACACAACTGGAGCTGAAAGCATTCCTGTATCAACCACTGGCCATGAGAAAACGGGCTTCACTGTTGTCCTTGCATGCTCAGAGTCCAGGAAAAAGCTGAAGCCAATGGTCATCTTTAAGAGAAAACAATGCCAAAAGAAAACCTCCCCAATGGTGTGGTTGTCCACTGCCACAACAAAGGATGGATGGATAGAGATATAATGGCTGTGTGGGGTGAGAAAGTTTGGCGTCCAAGACCCGTGTCCTTCTTCGACAGAACCTCTCTGCTCATTTTTGACAGTTTCAGTGCACACATTGACAGAAATGTTCACAAAACTTTCAAAACTGAACACAAAACATTTCTGTTAATCGGTCGTTCAAGAACCATGTTCGTGAGGAGTGGGAGAAGTGGATGTCTGAAGGAATTCACACCTTCACTGAAACTGGAAAGATGAGAAGGGCCACACACACGAAGTCTGCAATTGAGTGATTTGTGCGTGGAAAGCAGTGAAAGTCATGGCAATCACAAATGGCTTCAGAAAAGCAGGAATTACAAGTGCTACCCGTACCAGTGAGGATGATGAGAGTGACCCTTCTGAAATCAGCAATGATGAACAAAGTACAACAACTCTAGATCCTGTCCTCGATGTGCAATTAATTGACCTAATAAAGTGTATTATCGTTTGTCTCACGATGTAGTCACTTGAGATGTAGATTGAGACGTTTCGACTGCTTACTGCTAGTCTTCTTCAGGCGATAAGGTCAACTGATTGCACGGTATCATTTATATGACAAAGGTCGGCTGTGATTGGTGCATTTCAATCCTCCTATTGTTCCATTGTTCTGGCGAGTAGCTGTTCCCTCAGTGGTCCGCTGTTGTACTGTTCTCCTGTTGTTGTGTTTCTTGATCATGGGTATCCATGCTTCAGGAATTTCAATTCCACTGTCCCTGTTGATGTTGTTAGGGTGAAGTCTTATGTGAATAGCTTCCTTGACCCTACGTGTGTACCAGTGAGGATCTCGATCAATAAATTTGACCTCATTCCAGATAGGATAGTGGCCGGTCTCGTGGGTGTGTTCA
>Ga0126339_10003881_pt1 | contig 10949 bp, 4 predicted proteins | sample OrbTmetagenome_2_FD_92532 | JGI IMG/M metagenome (GOLD analysis project Ga0126339, IMG submission 92532) | Coral microbial communities from Petempiche,Puerto Morelos, Mexico - Orbicella T R C metagenome | ecosystem: Host-associated > Invertebrates > Cnidaria > Coral | place: Petempiche,Puerto...
ATTATTATTATTATTATTATTATTATTATTATTATTATTATTATTATTATATATTTTGGGGGGGATATTCTATTGTCACAATCTTAATCTTGACACTCGCCACAATCTGATTGCCTGAAACAAGCTTCAAACAAATATTTTTTATCTTTCACACAGTCGTTTTGTTTTATTATCAAACTTATACTGGGGGAAACATAACCAAGCATCAGACACATTTAAGTGCCATTTGTCTAACTGATGGGGCTGCATTGTAGTTTTTGTTTGACGTTTAAGGAAATTTTATTTATTGATTCCCCTTGAACCCGGGGCAGTGAATCAAGGTTTTAGCTAGGATTCTGTTAGTGGCCGTCCAGTAACAAATATGGGGCCAAAGGTCCTATTCCGCTGAGCGTTTTTAGGGCATTTTCTACGATTTTCAGCCCATAAATTATATGTATCGATTAAACTTGAACGATAACGCGTCGTTTACTTTGTCAAAAACCTAAAATAGATTGAAAATGCCCATACTAAACGCATTAGTTGCGTTAACACCTCCATGATTGTCTTCGATTTCGACGTTTGTCCAACGTTCATCTTAGCGGCCATCTTAAAGGAAGTGTTACGGTTCGGCATGGGTGAACCAACTGTCATTTATACATGTCAGTTGTGAAATCACTCCCATATGGCGAAGCTTTCAAAACATGGTATGTGCTTGCTTAATTGCAAACGAATCAAGCAGGATGGCTGTTTATAGCACATGGGTTTTTCAGCCATGGTTATCCATAAGGGTTGAACTGCTACGATGTTTGACTAGCAGTGTCCATGATAAGGTTGGTGGGCACAAAATGTATCAGCCTTGAAAGGGAAAAATGTCCGTTTTCCTAATTGTAGAGAAAACCGGGTAAATGGGGATTCAACCAGGACGAAGAAATTAAAACTGCAGTGTAAAGTGGCTGCCAAGTTACCCAATACAGTTTGTTAGCCCGACAGTGCAATTCACTCTACAGGAATTTTTTTCTTCACTTCTTCTTTGCACGATTTTTCAGTCACTCTCCCTTGCATGATATTTTTTTCCCCACCCCCCATCAATTTTCTAATGGTCTGTCCCTTACCTTGTGATTGCAGGAACGACCATCAAACTTTCATATTTAAAAAAAAATTGCTATCAATTCTCTGTGGTTTGCATCTCGCAACTTGACAGATGCTGGACAATATTCGCTAGATCATAAGTGATCTTTTGACAGCAATTATTTTTCATTATTCCATGAAAAGGTAGTAGAGTAAAAACGGAATTACATGAGTTGCATCGCTTCCGTTTTAGTTCACTTGAGATGCGGTAACTAAGAAGCCTGACGATTCCTGACTTTATTAGTGGTAGCTCATCCCCGGAAGGGAGAAGGAGTGGGGGAGGGGAGAGAGGGGCTACTGCCATATATGGGCTATATAGGTATGAAGGTATGATTTTTCAGCCGTTTTCGTCATAAATAGGGTATGGTTTTTGCACTATGGTCTTGAAATGGGAAGAAGCTACAGTCCCCTTTTATCGATTAGACCACCAACAAAAGCCCTTCAAAAATTATGTTTACGACAATGTAACATTGGCCTGAACAAGGGAACTGATTATAAGGCAGGTCTGAAACAGGGTATTGATTTAAGGGTCAGGTCGTAAATAGTATATCGAATTTTTGGTCAGTTCATAAAAAGGGCAGGGAAAATCCCAGATTTTAGTCATAAATAGGGAAAGGGGATTGGGAAGCGAGCCGCACACCCCCACCCACCCACCTCGGGTAGCTCACCGTAATTAACCTTAATTCAAACTAAGGAAGTCATTTGAAAGGCACTGTTCAGACTTGTTTCCAGCGCGTACAGCCGTAGCAGTCCTCATAATGCACTCTCGTATAAATGTTCCTCGCATTCTTCGATGGTGCGTAATACTGTAGCAACAGACGTACGGCGTCCAGGTTGCCTTTGGAGAGAGGTCGTCGGTGGGTCGCTGGAATTTGATTGCAATGTTCCTCTACTTTGGCGGGTGAATAATATGGACACTTGCCTCTTCCTGCTGAAAACAAATTTTAGAGTCTGATTGAAGTCCCTTTTGAGGAAGGTATAAAGCAACGGGTTGACTGCGGATGACATGTACCTGATGAGCAAAGACACTTGAGAAGGTACTTTCAGTTTAGAGAAATCGAGCTGCAATTGGTACAATAGAAATACAACGAACCAAGGAAGCCAGCATACGAGAAATACAGACGCCATAATAACGAAGAGCATCAAACATTTTCGCTCGCCGGTTGATCGCCTTTTGGAGATTTCTGTATGTCGCAAAAAGCCGTTGTCTTCGCGGTGTCTATTTCTTGATCCACCATACACGGCTTTGAACATGTCGATAAATGCATAAACCAAAAAGATGTAGGGTAGAACCAAGACGAACACCATGCAGAATATGGTGAAAACAAGAGTGAATTTTAAGGATACTGGCTGGAATACTGGATACATCTTATTGATCCAGGTAAACGGAACAAGTGATATGAGAAGAGAGAAAAGCCAAACCAGTGCTAAGACTATATTGACGCTCTTCTGATCAAGTGCGAGGTGTTTAAGCGGAAATTTGATTGCCAGGTAACGCTCGGCCGTGACAATGACGATGTGGTACACTGATAAAATGGCTACAAAGTTGTGAAGAACAGTCACCAAGAATCCCAGATAGAACAGTGTCCTTTGAGACGGCACCAGTGGTGTAAAATATAATATTGTAAATAGAGGAATGACGACCGAGCCAGAGAAGAAATCACACACAGCCAAACTGAAAAGAGGAGAGTTTGAAGTAGTTCGCAGCGTTTTCTTCTTGAGAAACAAATAAAATACTAAACTGTTCAGGATGACGATAACTGCTGCAATGGATAGAAGCTTTGCAATGTCGGTGTGGTGTGGTTCAGACTGATTGTCTCCAGATCCTTGGCCTTGATGTGTAGTCATATTTTTGGCTGCGTTGCAGCAAGAGGAGAAATTACGCTTGTTATCCATTGGTAAGATGGAAATTCTTTAGTTGCTTTGAACGAGGAATGTCCAAGTAGCGTTAACTGATCAGTTTGAGAGACTCTTCCCTTGACTAACTTGGCTGCAGTGATGCTTTACTTGGTGTCTTCAGTGTAGGCTTAGGCGTGCTGGTATCTAGTGAGTGTTTGAAAAGATAGCAGTTAGCTTTGTGTATCTATCAGAAAAAACCTAGACACGGACCTCGAAGAAAATCATTTTTAACTCGTACATGTACAACAGTCTTATTTTTGTAGTGAGCTAACCATTAATGCTAAAGATTCAAACTTTGTGTAAATTCAAAAAGGCGTAACATAATTTATGCACCATTCCAAACCGTGATAAAAAGCAGCCATGGAGGCGCAACGAAATTTCAAATTATAATTAACAAGTTCACAATTTTTAACGCACAACCTCCAGAAAGTCTCAATCGAACATAAAATTTTCGCTCTCTAGCGTACTAATCAATGGTTCGAGAAGCATGGAATTAAGTTCACCCCGTCCATAAGCAATTTGTCCAAGGGACAAACCTCAGAAAACGGTGTATGGAGGGGTTTTCGTCGTGAAAACTAATATTAACTATATCAACTGAATAACAAAGAAAAAAAGTTATAAATTGTGTATTTTAGAGGTTTACAACCTAGATAATTTTTCCCTTCACCAATCTTGAAGATTTGACAACATTTGGTTGAAATCCAATGGAGATATGGTGTTTAAAATAATCTGTCTATTTGGTCTTTTTGAGAAATTAGGCTTTAAAATTTTACTTCGGTCACCGAGAGCCAAAACTTGCCATATACCCGGGGGGTGGAGTACTCCCTTGTATGGGCTATATAGGTATGAGCGGCCCCAAAGGGTATGGTTTTTCAGCCGTTTTGGTCATTAATAGGGTATAGATTTTAGCTGACTTTGGCAATTTTGGTCATAAATAGGGTACGGTTTTCGCACTCTAGCCTTAATATGGGTATGTTTCTAAGAGGAAGCCACTTTTTCATCATTATCAAAAAGAAAATAAACAAAAGCCCTTCACAAATTATGTTTACGGTAACTTAACATTGGTCTAAACAAGGGAACTTATTATAACGCAGGTCTGAAACAGGGTTTTGATTTAGAGTGGTACTATGATCAAAATTTTTACCCCTTGATTTTTTGGGTGTATCACGTAGAATTCCATGAAAGAATAAAAATGCCGTTTACCGTTCGCATACGTCTGCATTAGTTCCAGAGATATTTAAGTTTGAAAAATTTGTGAAATATGCAAATGAGATGACTGCTGACGCCATACACTCAACCCAATGTTATGTCAAGTCTACAAATAGCGCTACCTCAGTCAATTTGCAGCACAGACCATTGAAACTTGGTAGGCTAATAGTTCTACAGGTAACACACCTACTGCTATGAAAAATTCTGTTCCCATGGCAACTGACTCTTTTCCAGTCCTCACCAACTTGATTTCAATGTTTTAGTAATTTTCAGCTCGAAAAACATTAAATGAGGCTATGAAATGGAGCTAACCTATTTATATGCTTGCCTAATCAGGTATATGTGGCACCATTAGCAAATATCAAAATGGAACACCAAATAAATAAATAAATAAATAAATAAATAAATAAATACTGGGGAGGTCTGGAACCCAGTATGTTGCCATGGTAACAAAACTGTTCAGCTCGTATTGTGTAGCACATTGAGTAGAATCTTACTACAAAGAATCAAACACTTCTGATAGATATCTTTCTTCATAATATTTGATTAATATTTAGTTGAGTGTATGACGTCATCACTTGGCTAATTTGCATATTTTAAAAACTTGAATATCTCTGGAACGAAAAGAGATATTTGAAAATGGTAAGCAACATTTTTCTTCTCATGCAGACTACTTGTTTATGTTTTAAAATGGCTTAGATAGGAAAGATGCGATTTTCGTCAGACCACTTTAAGGTTGGGTCATAAAATAATAGGGTTTCGAATTTTTGGTCAGGTCATAAATAAGGTAAGGAATATCGCAGATTTTGTTCGTAAATAGGGTAAGGGTTTTGGGAAGCGGGCCGCACACCCCACCCAATTTTTCTGGGAGTACCCTCCGGGGCCATATAAACCGGAGCGGAGGGCAGAGTCAGGGGGAGTGGGTATATCGATAGGTTTTAGGTAAATGTTCCATTGAATACTCGAATACACACCATGTTAACCAAGTATAAGGGACGTATAAGATGGTATTATGATGCACAATTCTCATAAGTATTCGTATGCAGTTTTGGACTGCAAACAACCGTTGCTATAGGCGTTGCTATGTTAAAATATAGCTACCAGTGTGCAGATTTTTTAATTTAAACCTAAATCAAGGAGTAATCAGAGCGAAATCGTTTCAAAATACTTTTTGCAAATGGTCCGAGACGTTGAATTTTCATGTTTCGAAAAAATGGTATTTTGGAGAAAAAATTATATCTGACAGTATAAGATCACCTTAAGGGCATATTGCTTTTGCTCTGAAACCAATAGTACCACAAGGGGTTTTCAGAAACAAATATATTGATTTGTGACGTTAACAAAGAAGTAACCAAGGTATAACACGTTTTACGAAGACCCCAGTAAATGTCGAGTTTCAATCGTACATATTGCCTCACTTTTGTGACCAACTCGGCTTCTCCTAAAAGTTGTCATCTTTTGATGCCACAAAAGACACAAGATAAAGAAAGTTAATAATTAAAGAAAAATTATCCCCCTCAGGAATAAATGATTTCATGTAGCTTGCCTTGCCTGTTAATGTTTTATTAGCCAGGATCAGAGTACATCCGGGACTTATTTGTTGGACATACAAAAGCGAGTGCAGGGCAGATTATGTGCCTCTTTTTCCTTCAGCTGCTCCACGGAAAGGATTATCTCCACCCTATGTCCCTCCCTCAACCTCTAGATTAGTTGGGGACATAAGTTAGTGAATTGTGTGGACCGGGTTTGCTGAAAATAAATTAGGCTTTTTAGATTTCATGTAAACTATTTCAGTGGTTATCAAATAAACGGCCAAGAGTGTGGCCAAAATATGCCAGTTACGGTTTCTGTATATTATTTCCAGCAACATCAGGAGCTCAACCTTGGCAATGTACATTATAGGGTATATAGGTTAAGCAAGAGAGAAGCATAAAATTTGTATATCCACAAAAACAACAAAATTAGTAACATATCTGCTCAGTGATAAACACAAAACGCAGGTACAGTCCGTTTTTCCTATTGAGGGTAATTAAACACCGACAAAGTATATTTGACCCAATCTAAGAAAACAAATACTAATAAATACAATAGGAAGATAAAAAGGCCATTTTTGTATCTTTTGCCATGATTTGCCTATTTGTTGTATCAATACTAAAACAAAGCTAGTAACTGATACAACAGAATTTGTTGCTAGTACACAAATTGGTAGAGCAGATAAAAAGAAAAATTGAGACAAGATTTTTTAAAATTATTATTCGTCCATCTCACACTGTGCCGCTTAGTCAGAACATTTAAAGATCAAAAGCATTCAGCTGAGAGTAGAAAAAAAAACATACCACGAACTGGGCGACTTGGTTTTCGTGACCAAGTGAGGATAAATATAATAAATATGAATAAATATAATAAATATAAATAAACATAATAAATATAATTTGTTATGATCCTCGTGTGACGACACGTAGCTATTGACCGAAGCCCATTTTTTTGCGTGTTAAAAAAGATTAGACCTATTGGCAAAAACGTATTAAGTACTATTCTGGCCGAGTCCATTTCATTCTGCAGTTATTTTCCAGAACCGAAGTCTCACTGAATATCAATGGTCTAGTTTAAGCAAACGGCCATTCTGCGAATGCAGGCCGACGATTATAGTTTTTTTTTGCGTTGCATGTAGTTTATCAAATAAATCAGAACAAAGGGGAATAAATCAATCTTCAATAATGACGATCCGTTCTCACGTCCTCGTTGAACGTACGAAAATACTGCCGCCTAGCAAATATATCTAATTGAATAATTAGACAATTTCAATTCCGTAGAAGACAAAAGGCCTAGTATTACTGGAAGTGAAAGTTACTGATTGCCTTAGCAGGGGAGGATTTAGGGGGAGGATGCAGGGGGTGCGCAGCCCCCTGAGATGAAGCCGTCTTCTTCGTTTTCGCTTTTAAAATTTGTTTACCTCACCAGTCAGTTACGCCATTCCTTAGAGTTGCACCCCCTCCTAAGGAAAATCCTGGATCCGCCCCTGCTTAGGGTTTTAAGTATGAAAGTGCTGTAGTTCAAACAATTCCTCAAAGAAAGTAAACACCATTGTCAATTTATTTGAGCAAGAGCGTCATAACTAGGAGCTGGTCATGCAAGGCTTTTACTAATCTAAACCGGTTAGTTTATAGCGACCAACAATTGTTTAAAACTTGTGAAAAAGAATTACTCTTTGTCCATACAACTCTACTTTGTAAAGCAGGTACACAAAAGAGAAAAACCTGCGAGAATCATTTCGCTCATCAGCTTGTGACTGGGCTATAAAGGATTTTGATGATCTCCATGCACATTGGGTGGGATGAGCAATTCTTTCAGTGTTAAGCCGCCGTGGACCAGTCCAAGCGTACAGTTGAAATGCGGTGTAAACTTTTGAAGCTGTGAGAAAATCTCGAATGGAAGATAACAGCATTGAAAAGTTTCTATTACTGGAAACTATCTGATATGGTGAAAAATCTGATGTCGTATGGTGAGTAGGGATCAGTCAAGACTGCACCTTGCAATAACAAGTGTTGAATTAGAAAATTATCAGTCATGTTAGAATGCATTCAGTCACAACGATTTCCGTAATGTTAAATTACTTAAATCTTCCTGCTTGAAAAAAAAATTTCCACTGAGGTTTAATGCGACATTAATACATACACGTCCGACACGCCCAAGTACGTTTAACATATAAATTCACAGCCATATCCACCTACCTGATATCTCAGTACAACAGGCATAGGTTTTAATGATTCCAATAGGATGCAGGGCTAATATTATGTTGGTCTGAAGTTAATTTTGTTAAAACTTAGGGGAAACCTAGAACACTAAACCATGTCCAACAGGAAAACACAACAACCACCGGTGATTTTATAGTAGACAGAAAAAAAAAAACGGAAACAAGACCTAAAATAAACTTACAGTTTAGACAAATAGGCAGAACAGTATGAAGCACACCAAGGTGATAACATTTATACAGGAATACAAATTCACACGCTGATTTTATCCGATGACCTTACCTTCCAATTAACATTGGCCATGCTTACGCCTCCATACTAGCGGTCCTTTTAAAAGCTGCAAACCTTTATCCTTAAGAACTGCTCTCAAATATCAGCGCTTTTAAGATCACAATACCAAGAAAATATTGAATCAATAATGCTTTTGTCTGTAAGCACAAAAAAGAACGGGTGTTTTAGAGAGGCCTGAGGCCATTCCAACTTTAATAGCAAAACACTTTGCAGCTTGCTGATATGCATTGTTTGTCAAAATTCACTTGGGTAGCGAAATGAAATATTACATTTTTTTGTTAGAAACTGAAGGTTTTCATTCAAAGCGGACGATAATTACAAATCGTTTTATACATGGTTTTTACAAGGTTTTAATTAACGAACGATCTTTTACCAGAATTCACAAAAGAGACAACGTCACCCATTTGAATTGAACACAGGAAATATCAACTAGATTTGAAACGTAATTTTTTTAATTCCTCGTGCTCTTTTGGCACTTTTAAATAGCGGGCTGCATTTTAATAATACAATCTGAAGTTACGTTTTCTGTTTCTACGTTTTACCGACGGAAATATCATTCTGTGCATGCTAAACAATTCATCACTGTCTATGCCTAGCTATGTTTACTTTCATCGGCGCGGCCACCTATTATTAACCACAATAGTACAAACGTTCCATTTATCTGCGATCAATACAGCAGGATGTTAACGATATGATGGACACTTGATGGCAGGTGCTCTTACCTGATCATAGTACAGCCTCTTTAAAATTAAGGAGATCTCCAGGAAGTGATCGCTTCAGAAATATTATCAGCTTACATGAGTTTAAAAAATATTTTATTCTGAACACGGTTCATTTCATACTTTTCTCACTTTATTTCAATCATCCATTTTATGTCAGTTCAGATCATTATTATAATGATGCAAGGCCAATCATTAAACCGTAAATCACAATTACTGAAATCCTTCATTATTGGCCGGTTTCTTGTACAACTGGGCGAGAAGAAATGAAGGCAGTTTGTATGTCTGCTGTTGATTTCTCCTACATCCCTGATCTTCTATGTTCTCAAGTTTAAATGCTGTGGCGTTGATTTTCCTAGCGCGTCAACTGTAATCAGTCATTAGATCACGTCAGTAGACATCAAATCCTTGTTTTCTTTAGGCTTTAGATCAACATATTTTTCAAAGCATGTCAGTCAATAAACCCAGTTATATGGATTGGAAAAAATGAAAACATCCATTCAGATACAGAAATGGCAAAAAACATCAGTTTAAAAAAGCAGTTCATACAAAACACAAATGTATGAGAAAATCATGAGATCTCTTTGCAGAACCCAATGACGACATTCATTTCTACTTCGCATCAATCACCTTGGGAAAATCTAAAAAATGCGTCCCTCCTTAAAAGTCTCGACTCCTCGAAAACTGAATAATTTAGCTTCGACCATTTTTTGTAAATAGCCAACTGCCAAGTAGTCCTTTTTATTCCAATGGTTTTCGGAAATCCCCCAACGGTCACTGAAATTTTCTGCTAGCAAAAGGGATTATGAGATGATTAGAAGCCTCACGTTTTCGTGAACCATCAAATAAAACCTAAGGTCTTTAGAAAATGGACGAAAAACCCTAATAAATTCGAGAAGACTCAAGTTCCCCTAAAATGACCGAAAAGATAAACATTTATAGCGCAGCCTAAAATTGACTAGCATATGTGAAAAAAAAAAAAAGAAAATACATTCCTCTCAGCCAAAAACAGCGTTTTAAAACATTTGAAAGACAACCGTCGTTAGGCTTGTTTCACCAAAAAGAACTTGCCCCAAAGTCAAGAGAAATTACCACTTTAAATCGCATGACCTAATGGTCTTTAACGCTACAAGCGTCGGTCGTTTGATGTCTGAAACTCTGAAGAGCCCAGTTGAACTCGTTACAAAGTGTTCATGCATGAAATATAAATTATAATTTGGAGAGTTGGTTTTTGTGGATGGAGCGGTAGCAAGGAAGTACACCGCCTCCTGCAGGTCGTAACTCGATGGGTTATAGCGTAATTATAAATTAAAATAATATAATAAATTCATAATTCAAAATAATTTTTACTTTCAAACGAGATTAGTTGAGCTAATTTATATACATAAAAAATAATTTTAAATTGGCAGCCATTTATGAATAGGGTCTATTGATGACAAATTCTTGAAATACATCTTCTGACACACATGTATGTATTTCTCGTATAGACTGTTCACAGCCTCTCTACTTTTAAACCCATGCAAAAGAAAAAGCGAGTGAAGCGAAGTACGCGGGGGTGGGGATAGGTCGGCGAGCGAAGCGAGCCAAAGGAAGAATAGAGAGATTGTAGACATCTTTGGAAAAAAAAATTCGTTTTTAAGGCTCGACCCCTGTTATTGCCTTGTTGCTGACAGCTCCACCTCTTGAACAATTAAATAGATCGGATCAATTAAATTTGAGCGGTAAATTGCTGATTACAAGTTCAGTTTGCAAACAACAGCACGTACGTTCGTCTCAGACATCCTCAACAAGCGGTGGACATCAAGCGGTGCTTTTGATTTATGTAGGATATGCGCTTGCTCCTTTGCTATTCGCTTGAGATATTTTGGTAAGAAGTATACCCCATATATCAACGGAAAAATTTTTTGCGGAGCCTAAACGCGAAGGTGTGACATTAAGGGTGACACAATTGTGTAGCGGAGAATCTTTGTTC
>Ga0126339_10003885_pt1 | contig 10945 bp, 7 predicted proteins | sample OrbTmetagenome_2_FD_92532 | JGI IMG/M metagenome (GOLD analysis project Ga0126339, IMG submission 92532) | Coral microbial communities from Petempiche,Puerto Morelos, Mexico - Orbicella T R C metagenome | ecosystem: Host-associated > Invertebrates > Cnidaria > Coral | place: Petempiche,Puerto...
GATGGGGTGTGCTCGGCATCATCTGTCTCTTTCTGAAAAGAAAGAAAAATTAAAAGAAAATTAATTTTCAGCTTAATTTAAAATAAGCAGCAGTAACTTCATATGATAGTATTCAAAAAACGACTTTATTTTACCTTATAGTAAAGCCGATTATCTTCATATCGCGAAATTCAAGCTTAGTGTGGTTCATACAGTGGACTCTTAGCTCCGGTATCTGTCGCACGAAGTTTAACTGGTCACCTAAATTCCCTTTCTCCCCTCCCTTCCAGACACACACACAATTGTCTCTCCCACCAATGATATCTGTAAAATACCCGTCTTATGATAGCACCTGGTTCTTGATGGAGGAATGAATCAGTTCTTCTTGTTCTTTATTGGCCATTTTACTTACCTTCTTCTTGTCACGAAACATCTGTACATCTGAATTGGTTTTCAGTCCTTTCTCGGTCGTGCTTGTTTCAGGGGAGTCGACCGCGGCGGACTTCACCGCCTCTTCTTCTAAACGCATTCTTTCGTAGTTTTCGTAAGCTTCACGGAGAGGTTTTATCATAACTGGGGCCACTTGAGGAAACAACTGGAAACAGAAGGCAACGTTTTAGCATTTACCAAAGCACTGGGACGGTCAAGAAAGGTAGCGCAGTGAGAGGGACGAGAGAAGCCCGGGAAAGAGGGGGACTCCGATGTGCAAAGGTCGGGGGTGCTGGTCGGAATTAATGTGAAGTAAGCCCTCCCTAGAGGAGACCAATGGAAGTGACTCGAGCTTTATTCAATCCCTAAAAGATCCCACTTTAAAAAAAGCATAACAGCGTTTGTTCATTTTTTTCCCTCGTGTTTATTAATGCAACCCTTAAAGATCCCTTGACGGCTAAAAATAGTTTTGTCCTGTACACCCTAAGTGAGACCAAAATCCAAGATTTACACCACTAAGCATGACAACGAACATCCTCGACCTTTTCACAGGGGAGTTCCTGATGACTGAGGAGAATGTGCTGCCTTTGTTATTACGTCTGCAAATGGTTAGACGTTCAAGTCTTGTCGGATAAGGGCTATAAACTGTAGGCCCCGTCTCCTGCAGCTTCAGTGTTACATTGTTAACAGGAGTCGCAAGAGAACTTAACCCACACACTTATCGCAACGAATAGGGCGCGGAATTCCCGGTGCTATGGTCTGGCCTTGTCTCACGGGTTGGTGTTTCACGTAAGGTTAATTTGGACAGAGTTGTCTATGAAAAATTGCTATGATCCATGCTAGTGATCTATGAGAAAGAGTATGAAGCAAGACTTTCAGACTAGAAGGGATTGGCACGAGACATAGGCGAGGCATTTTCTCGTGTCACTCGTCCCAATCCCCTTATCATCCATACCGCCCCTGTGCATTCGAGTTCAAGGGAAAACACTCGTCTAATCCTGAGAGAGAAGGCCGGCTGCCAGCGGTCCACGGACTGGCTTGTTCGTAACAGAAAAGGCTTCATGGTAGTGCTAAGAACGCGGTCCGGATTGAAATAATTATAAATACCTTGTTTAACAGCTCGAACAGAGGAATCAGCACAAACTTGATGAAGCCAATCTGTGCAGTTGGTTTACTGACTTTATCACGGTCCATAAAAGGAGCCACTGGAAGTCCTTCAGACTTCTCACGATCGCTCTGCAAGTAAAAAAGCAATGCTTATGTCACAAGGATTCCTCGCTCGCCTTCGAAACTCGTGGACATGATTAAGGACCAGCAATTGTATGGAAAAGATTTCAAATAATCAAATTTGCTAGTCGACTTCACTAAACTTAAAATAATTTTAAGGCTTTCATATTGCTTCCAAAACCCCCTTTGCAACATGCTGTATAAAATCCAAGGGACGGAACATTATTTTTTTCCAAAAAAAAAAAGAATTCCTGCACAGCAGAAATTGCTGACAAAAATCGTGCAAGGGGAGCCATGGGAAAAAAATCGAGCAGTTTTCTCTGCTATCCAGGTCCTATTTGTGATTTTAAAAAATTCTTGCACAAGCTATTGCCCACCAAAAGAGAATTCATACACAACCTAAGGATGAGAAAAAAAATTCATGCCCCAGAAAATTGCCCAACTCCAGCCCGCCCAGTCAAAAATATAATGGTCCGTCCCTAAGTAAAACAGGAAAGACTTCATTCCTCATCGAAAGAGTAAATTCAAACCAATCACGACTCTGCTGAGTTTTCGGCATTTGTTGCCGACTGCGTCTTTTTGCTTCTAAATCTGATTGATTTATTGTCTGTTTTTCAGATTTTCTATATTTTTCTCACAATACTTAGCAGATACTATCTCAACGCTCTTTAAGTGTTTTCATTTAACGTTACACTTCATTCTAACCTGCATGAAGTACTCTTCGAGAAGACAGTCAGCCCAGGGCTCTGATACTTCTAATGGTCGAACTTCATTTGAAATGTCACAACACTTAATGAGAATCATCTTGAGCTAATCAGCAAAAGAAAAAAAAATACATGTTAGCAGAAAAGTAAAATAGTTTAAGAAACCCAGGCCAATGAGTTTTGTGTATAATTAATGATTCTCTACTGCTGCCAGAGATACCAGAATTTTTTCTTGTCCCATGCACATGACAAACTGAAGAAAGAAAGTATTCATTTCATTTGCCTACTCACCGAGCTAACGTAATCATCGTTGTGAAAGTCAAAGGTGTCCAGTTTACTCTTAAACCGCTCCACTATCTCACTGTGCCGTGCCATATCTGTAGCCAATATCAACATCACAATTTCCTACGACACAATTATACTGGGTTTTTTTTATTATTATTTAAAATACCGATTCTGATTTTAGTATTTAAGATAATTTTGCACTTCCTTTGCTCTTTCACGTTACTGTACATTGCAAATGTCTCACCTGGCGAACCTTTTTCTGGTCTTCTTTACTCATGTTGCAGAATAAATTGCAATCAGGCTGGTTGGAATAAAAATAATATTGATTACGCTCACGCATGCATTGCGGACCTATTTTCCGATTCTTATTAGGTAGCTGCCTTGATGGTTTTCGAAGTACGATACACATCGGAAATGCACTTGTTCATTGGAAAAAACCCACGGTGCTAATTTTGAGATGAATTAAAAACTGCCACGGTAAAAGCGCGCCACGTTTCGATCGAACTTCGGTCATTATCAAGCTCATTTCGTGCGAGAGTTTTTAATCATTTTTAATTATGTTATTCTTGCATGCATTTTAGTGTTCTTAACGCCCTTTTTTACATTTTCATACTTTACATACTTTTAATTCTTTGTTTTATATTCATACTTATACAAAAATTTTTATCTTCACTTTTAAGCTTAATAATGACCAAAGTTCGGTCGAAACGTCACGCGCTTTTACCGTTAGTTTTTACCTCAAATTGTTTTAAAAAACCTTTACTTATAAGAATATTGAGATGAGAGTCAGATAATGTACCCAATCACTGTTCGTCGGTCACCCTGACATATTCTGACTCGCTTGCTAATTATACGGGCTCCTGGCCTGGAAAATTAATCTATCAAACTACTGGAAGCAGAAAATACCTGTGATAAAATAGTAAGAGCCGAAAAAAGATTTTACTTAACTGACTTTTAAGTTGTTCTTCCCCTCGTAAATGATGTGATTAATGCATGTTAAAATGTGATAAGGTTAGCTTGAGTATCTGAGCTAAGAATATTGAGGGACCTGGGTTTGAAATCTGGAAGTGTTTGGTTGAAATCCTTCAACTGACCCGTCCATCTCTCCGGCAGGGCAGCACTTTGTACAGAGGCCAACTATTCAGCTTCCTACCGTGCAGTTGAAACATTATTTGTTCAATTTGCAATATATATTCGTTAGTTTATTCCGGGAGTGTCCGCAGTTACAGCCAGCACTTAAATAAAGTCCCGTTTTGGACACATGTGCGCATTGCGGACCAACATACTTTCAATAAGAGGTCATTTAAATACCTTCCTTATGAAATGAGTTCGATTTGCATGGCAATGTACAAGCGAAAAAAAGCCTGTTTTTCATAGGAACTGTTTTGCCCCAGCAGTTACGAATTACGATAACATAATAACGATGCAAAATTACATTAAAAAAAAAACAGTCCTGCGTTTTATTAAGGCACACAAGCAAACATGAATTCTTGAATACCTGGCCAATAACTTCAAATGCCACAGCGGCATGGTGATTTTCCAGAGGAGAGATGTCATTGTAACGAATGGCGAGCTCTGTCTGTGCATTGATCTGGTAACTATAGGGAACAAAAATTACAATTAACAATTAGATTATGAGCTCAACTATATCATAGCATAGAAATTGAAAGCGAATAATCTAACTGTTTTTGTAGAATTATCACGAAATTTCCTTTAATAACGCTTTCCAATAATGTCTCAACGCAGTTTTGAACTTCACGCTTAACATCATGTCACGGAATGTATAGTTAAAAAACTTGCAATTGTGCTCGCGTGCTCATCAGTTCTTGGTAAAAATTTGAGGTTCCAAAGTAATATAACGGTCAATTTCCTCTCCTTAGTTCCCTTGGGAATTGAATTAGCTCAATTGGTAGCTCAGCCAATCAGATTGCAGCATTTGCGTTACTATGCTAGTAGAGTTCTACCAACAGTAAATATCAAACATTTTGTAGAGTTCTACTCCTTACGAATCTTTGGTCCATCGCATTGACTATCAGTGTGTCTTGCTAGGGTCATTTAAAATCAGTGAGAAACAAAGCGTTTTTAAAGTGGAATTTTCTTATTAGTTATTAAACGAGGAATCTGGACTTCCCAAACACTAGCCGGTATGGCTCTAGAGACCCCTTCTCGCCAATTAAAGCGGGCATTTTCTTTGAGCTATTTCTCCAATTAACTTACGTGTTGTTAAATCCTGGATGATCAAGATCGTGGCAAATGCAGGCCGTCATAAGAACGAGTTGATCCATTTTTGAAAGCAAGTCTTTTAGATTGCAGAGATGGATGATGCAAAACATCTGAGGACAGGGAAAAAGGCTTAATTTCTTTTCAATTCAACGAATTGAAAATAATATCTAAATATCTGAATTGTAATCTAGTGCATGTCAAGGAAAAGTCCTGCTTTAGCCTGAGACCAAACAACGGTAGCCTGGAATTAACAGCTGGAGGTAAAACCAAAAAAGTCTTTTGTTAAGAGATTGGGCATTTGCAGTAGAAGCGCTGAGAATATATGAAATGGACTGTCATTTGAAGTAATAAGGAACGAGGCAAATGATTATCGTTAATTAAGAAGTTCTTGAAGATATATTTGTTTGAGATACTGAAAACAACACTATAGCCCTCCTTCTCTTCGATGGTATTTCCCTAGATCTTTTTTTTCCCTTCATACCCTCTGCGTTGAAAATCAGCCACGTTGCGTGACATTCACATTTCGCCTCAACAAGCAAATGGATCGTCACCCAACGCTCCTCTCCAACAGTACCGTTAGGAGGAACGTTACGTGACAACTCACGTAACGGCAGTGACAGAGATTAAGGTAAACGTGACCTAGCTTACCATCTGAGTGACGCAGAAGCAATGGCGAAAATTGTGAAAAGGATTGTTTCTGTAGTTTTGTTGAATAGCCACCTAGAAAATATCACACAAAGGTAGCAATGAATGAAGATTTCGTCTCTCATATCGTGTAAGTAATCAATTAGCTAATGAAGAGTTAATTCACGTTAAAAGTTCCTTTGGCTAACATCAGAGTTTCCTCCGTACCATCTAGAGTATTGCGCCCGACACTGTAACAAAGAAAGCTATTCCAAGAAATCTTTATTGCAACTTAAATCTGCAATATGAAGTTGTGCCGTTTGTGCATGTTAGAATTGGTACTTCTCAGTGGCAAGCAAGCCCACAAAACGAGACTTTAGGCACCTTCAATAACGGAACTACTTTAAAATTTTCCGGCGATCACCTCCGTTTCGTTCATTTTACATGGAAGTGATCTGATCGTTTGCTTACCAAAAACCGCCTCAACACAACACTGTTGATTCCAAATTCTTCGGTCAGTCCCAGCACTTGGTACATATGCTCCATGAGGGACAGCATCTGAAAATGAAAACACCCGCGTGTTTTGCTGTACTGTAACACTAAGATCTATATCACAAGGCGCCTTGAAGCTGAAACAAAGCAATTCTAGACTACTCTAGATATTCCCATGATTGAAAACAGTGAAAAAAACACCAACTGATTAGCTAAAAGGGCGTACACACATTCCGTTATGCTTGAGATATTTAACAATTAGCGGATTGTAAGCTCGCGATTTGTTATCGCGTTATAATTGACGAGGACGCAGCCAGAGTCCACTATTACGCAGAGAAATCGAGAGCAAATAATCTAGGGATTGTCTTCGTGTATTAAAATATACCAGTCGTTCAAAACTTTATCTAAATCCTCTTCACAGTCACACCATTTTGTTAACAACTTCTCACTGCTAGGTTACTCACTATCTATTCAACAATTAGTTTATGAGCTCGAGATTTCTATCACGCATAGAAATCGAGAGCGAAAAATCTAATTGTTTTAGTATGAATCTACTAGTCGTTCAAAACTTAAACCAAATCCTCTTCGCAGACACTTCGAAAACGCCAAGAAGCGGCCATCATTTTGTTAGCAAGGGCACACTGCTACGTTACTCACTATCTATCACAGAATAGATAGTGAGTAGCGTAGCCAATCAGGCGAACGGCATTAGTGATAGAACGCTAGTATTTTTATACTATTCACGGATATATCTAAGTTATCGAATAGATAAATTTTGAGAGGGATAGTGACTTAGCAAATCGTTGACACCTTGGACTCTTCATCGAGCAATCTGGTCTCGAGTCTAGCCTGGGGCGAGTTTAACGTTTTTGGCAAGACACTTCACTCTCACTTACTAGCTAGCTGTCTGCAAACCTTCCGCTTATATTATTAAGAGGAACTCAACAATATAGCACAATACCTCATTAGGTTCCCAATGCCAGATGTTAAAAATCGGTTCCCTCAACTGCTCGACAGTGGTTTGAGAGAGCGTGTACTGCAAAGAATTTCAGAACAGACATAAACACAATTATCTGAAACAGAGGATGGAACGATTCTGTCGGAACACATCTAAATATGAAACAGCAAGTCGAGTCTGAGTAGCAGAAACAATTGCTTTTATAACAAGAAACTCTATTCAGTCAGTCACAACCATGGGACAATAAAACAAAAGAAAACTAAAGCAGGCTCCCCACCATCTTCAGTGGAAAATTGGAAAATCTAGGTCCTTTGAGAGCCTATTTGTGGTCGCATTCAATTAGCATTTGGGACGAAATAGTGAACGTTTTAAAAGGATTTGAAAGAAAGATTCAATCCATGCTCGCCAAAAACGGGGCTTTTGAAAACACACAGATCTTTTGTTATTTAAGTGACTTACCTTGACAAAGTTAGGCATAGGCCTTGAAATACTGATGTTTCTCTTGTTATTCTTATTTGTTTTGACGTTGTCTTTTATGGCTTGCCAAGTGATTCTAGGAACGAAAAGAATAAAATATTCATCAGCCATTTGGTTTTCGATGCAAATGATACGATATATCGTCCTCTAATATCCTTCCAAGATTTTATTCTTTGACATTCTGCATCGAAGAAAACGTTCTCAGCAGAACCCTTTAATGATTGTCCCGCAGGCTTTAATTTCGCTTCAACTTCTAGTAATGCCATCGCGTTTCCCCGATATGGACGTCTTATTTGTCAGTATACATATAAGACTTTGCTGAACTAGCTTATTTCTTTGTGAAGGAGCAAGGAAACAAGCGGAGCTGGAAAGAGAAGAGATCGGGAAAATATAACAGAAGGACGAAAAATAAGAAGAGAAAGAGACGCGGTCAGGAGGAGGTAGTGCTAGAGCATCAAATGGAGGGGGTGGAGGAGAAGGTGGTATTGGTGGTGGTGGTGGAGGAGGAGGGGGGGGGGGACGAGAAGGACGACGAGGTCGAGGCGCAAGGAAGGAGAAGAAGTTAGAGAGAGAAAAAAGATAGGAAAGAGGGAAATGGGAGGACTCTGTGTTATAAGTCGATTAACAACTCTTTTTTTCTCACAGCAGTAATCCAGAATGCATTCGAACGCTGGCCAGAGAAGCTTGCTTTTCAGGTTCAATAAAGTAAAGATTTTTTAAGAAAAAAGAAGGAGTTAAGTTTGAAATAGAAAACGCAAGTTGGATAAACTGAGATGTTTAATGACCTTCCAACAAGAATAGGATAAAATATTGAAAACAAACTTTGTCTTCAATTAATTTTCGTCTTTTAATCAGTAAAAAAACCTTGTAATGAATTCCTTTATAATTATTCGCTCTTAACTACAAAAAGTCACGCTAATGACAATTTGTTTTAACTGTTTCAAATGTTGTATTTTTAGAATCAATAGCGCGCAACTTTGATATATTACCTGTCTTGTCGTATTTGTTCACGTATTTCTGTGATTTCTGCACTCAAATGCTGCATTTCGATGGCTTTCAGTGCTTCAGCTTGTAAACGGAAAGTGATAGGTTGTAAATGGTTAGAAACGTTCTCTATTTACCTCAATATGAATGAAATAAACAATAGCCTTCAACAGGCGCGAAAATATGCTCCGATATTTGTCCTTGTACATTATCTGTTCTGAGAAGCGAACTGTTTTTTCGAGAGCAGAGCTCGAGGAAAACTGAGCTTTGAAGAACAGATTATGTCCAAGGACAAACATCCCAGCATGTTTTCGCGCCAAATGGAGGCTATCGTGTTCATCATCTTTCGAATAATTTTCACAACACGCGCATTTTTGAAAATAGGGAATATCACTCGGATATTCCTCATTTTGAACAGGGGGCATATTCGGTCACGTGACGCGTCTAGACCAAGCGCACGCCAGCGAAAATATTTCATGGATAATATAAACAACCCTACCGTCTTTTTATATTAGTACTTGAAATATACACATCCGATGTAAAGCTGGGAACCAACTTAGTCAGATTGAAGGTTGTGAAGATCTCGTTTTGTTTTAATGAATCAAATTCTCGAGTTTATTTTTCTCGAATTCCTACCTTCCACTTTTCGTTCCAAGTGAGACAGTTGTTTGGAAAGTTCCGACTTCATTTGAGACACCGTAAACGTACTGTGGGTGAAAAAGAGTTCATGAAATAGACCGGATTTGCTCCAAGTGAGTCAGAGTCATGTCGACTGGTAACAAAATACGGCATATACGGCACCATATCCGAATAAGTAACTGCAATAGCAAATGTAAAATTTATCGCCTTTTCGGTGCTACCACTCAATAGCGGACAGAGACCAATTTGCGCAATGAACACGTCATTCCAGTTAAAGACGTACAATAAAATTTTATTCATCAAAAAATAAAGCTGAAATCACATAAAGTAGTTTGACCTGATAAACTTGTCAGCAACCTGGCTAAGCACGTTTGCAAAGATTTCCTCGTCTCCTAGAATGTGGCATTAAATGATGCATAGTTAATACTTTATCAATACATCAAATTTCTGACGTTTCCATCCATACAAGACTAACTGCAGCACTCTACACGCTGGATTTTCTAAAATGACGAGAAAAGCGTGGAGGCCTCCTGATTGGCTGATGAAGAAAATCGTGCTTGCTGTGATTGGCTCCATACAACATGCTCTATAAATTAACAAGATAGAAAGCTCGGGAAATACGTTCAATAAAAGTCGTTTAACCATTAAACCAACTTACCATGTCTTTGATTCATGGAGCCAACGACGATCCTGTAAGGTGAGCTGAAATATAAAACAGAGAGAATATGTGGTGATGATATAAAGATGGCTTAAACAACCACACAGTTACCGACTTACAGTCTTTGCGAGTGCTACCTACTTAGTTGGGAAAGTGCTAGAATAATTAACATTGGAAGGTCGTGGGTACGACTCTTGCAGTGGCCTCAGATTTTTTTTTTCTCTGTCCCACACTCGTGATGACAGAATTTACATCTTTCTAAGAAAGTATTTCTTAAGAGAATTAATACGGTAATAAAATCTGCTTTCAGAACTCGACGTAAGGGTGACTACGGTAACGGCCGCCCCTAATTCCATGATATAAACTTATGAAGTATTGTTGTCTGGCTGAGTATGGTATTTACCATGTTCCCCTCACTATTATCGCAGAAGGATTCTATCGTCTTTGTTTGGAGGTGTATGAGTAAATTTAATGCTTTTTGCATTATTGTTAAAATCATTATCATTATAAGGGTGGAGCTCCGGTTGCGCGGATATATATTATATAACAGGAATTCACATACCGTGATGTATTTGAAGGCAGGTTTGGTTCGATACACACTGTGCTTCCGTCCTGGGCCTTTAACATCATGTTGGACCAGCTAGAATATTGATGATTATAAATACAGAGAAATCCCGTTAATCCGGTCACCAATGGGCAGTAATAAAGGGGTTCTTTAAATTAAATAAGAAAATGATTGACTGACTGAGCTTTTGTTGGGACTATATAATTAAGTGGCCGTTAGGCGGGGTTCCACTGTTAATCATATATGTCTTTGTAAAATTAAGGATGACTATCACGAGTACTTCCAGAAATCCGATCTGCGCACGCGTGGGCAAAGTCTATGGTAATACCCAGTCCGAAATTTTTTGTATGTAAATCTTCAACAATTTTTCAGTGTCTTTCAGGGCAACCTTTGGAAAGCCACGGTTGCGATCCCTTCGGGTTAATTTTACTCTCACTGCAGAACTTGGTTTAAATTTTCATTACATAATGATTGGAAAAACGTTACAAAATTTTTTGGAGTATTTTAGACGGTCATCAGGTCGTTAGCCTTGCGAAGATGTAACAATCGAGCAACAACGGTATTGCAATGTAACAACTGTTGCGAGGCAACCTGAACAAATCATTGCATGCCCTGTGTGATGAAGCGTCCAAATTTGGTCTTCAAGTATAACCCTGAAAGATATAGGCGTTCAGACAAAACCGTGGTTGTTTACCATTTAC
>Ga0126339_10003888_pt1 | contig 10939 bp, 10 predicted proteins | sample OrbTmetagenome_2_FD_92532 | JGI IMG/M metagenome (GOLD analysis project Ga0126339, IMG submission 92532) | Coral microbial communities from Petempiche,Puerto Morelos, Mexico - Orbicella T R C metagenome | ecosystem: Host-associated > Invertebrates > Cnidaria > Coral | place: Petempiche,Puerto...
CTTCAGAGACCTTTAGAATTCAAAGGCAAACTCGTTGAGCATCACGCCCAAAGTCCCGTTCGCAAATTCTTGATGTTGACAGTCTGGCCCTCTATCGCAGAAGGATTCCCAACCATACGTTCATGAGTTAAATTTATACAAAAGGAAACAATTGTCAAATACTTGTGAAATATTCGTGGCTAGTCTGACGCGGCGTTTCGTCTCGGCCAAGAGACTCTTCAGAGACCTTTAGAATTCAAAGGCGAACGGGACTTTGGGCGTGATGCTCAACGAGTTTGCCTTTGAATTCTGAAGGTCTCTGAAGAGTCTTTTGGCCGAGACGAAACGCCGCGTCAGACTAGCCACGAACATTTCACCACCATATGGGTTAAAGGCTAAAAAATCCGATCTAGACGTGGTTTCTGTTGAATTATCTGAGTTGAACATTAATGTTTCAATTCATTAGCCGTAACAATGGCCTGCCATTTTGTCTGCTCAACTGCAAACTGTGCTTTAATTGAGATCACATTTTTAAAGATCATAACTGTAATTACAATCTGTATCAGATCTTTGTTAATCTGTTATATCCACTGTAATTGTCTTTGAAAGTAATTAATCTTGCAAAAGTTCAATTCCTTCGTAGCCCAAAGTTCTCTCTGAAATGTATTAGATAATTCTTAAGTAAGATCACCCAATACTTTAGCATTGCTGTTTTGACTCAAATAGAGTTGCCTTTATATATAGATTTACCAAAGCCTAAAAGCGGAGCTCCTGATTACAATAAGTTAACCTACCCTGCGATCCAATCAAAAACCAGTACCTGGACAGCGGTCAACTTTAAAAAAAAAACACGTGACCTCGATGGGCCCTAAACTTGAGCCTACGATATGGTCACGTGATACTGGTCAGCAGATACCTTGTTTTCACAGGTGTCAATTGATCGTAACATCAATGTCCAATATGAAAGATGTACGCTGTAAACCAAGGCTGCATATCTCTTAACTTGAGTATGCCCGTCATGTTGCACAAAACGTCGTCGTTGTCGTCGTCCTGCGTACACGCCCACGAGCAATAGGTTATCATTCCAAAATTTTTCAAAAAGCCAGACTACAAAATTTTCTAGCTAGTGATTAAAAAATAGAAAATTTGCATTTCTGAGAGAAACTAGATCAAAGGAGTACTCCTGATTTGTCACACATCTTCTGCTTTCGCACTCTTTAGAAAGTTGTCAAGCACAAGGCCTGTGATGTGTTCGTCGCATCTTTTTATGATACTTTCCTTGCAAAACCATTAGAATAGTCACTTGTGAGACCTTAAGGCGATGGTTATGATTTCACAATATGTTCCTGGCAACACTGCTGATACTGTCAAGACGGAGGCAGCATTTTAGCATCAAAATTATGGATTTGAAACATCTTCAAGTACTAACATACATTTGGACGCCCAACAATCATATAAATCGACTTTGGTAATTCAGTGACATCTGCACGTATGTCAGGCAGATTTGAAATACTTAGTTACAGTATGATGCCCAATATCTGACCACTTCCATATAAAAAAAGTAGCCATCATATAATTTCTATTGGCTTGCAATTATTACATATAGTTATTTCTTCTAACTTTTCTAAGGAGAACTACATGTAGAAAGATTCTTTGCCAAATCTGTCGACCAATTTAAATAAGAGGCTACCTAAAATTGGGCATAAAACCATTTGAAGTGGCAGCCAGAAAATCGTAATACAACCTCATTTTCAGCCTGAATAGTTAACGAAAATACCACGAAAGCACTTCTTCAGCCAATTGCCCCCCCCCCCCCACCCCCACCCTGTTAACCAGGTTCCATTATAAGTGTAACCTTCACAGAAGTCACTGGAACTGAATATTGTTCAACAAAGTCTGCAATGCCAAATGTATGTTCACTATACACATGTTCATGAGGTGAGGATTTCTGTATATTGTTTGGCCTTCTGTTTTGAGTTTTAATAATCACAATATACACAAAACAAAGCAGCAAAATACATTTGTATAGAAGAAAAAGTTATAATACCGTTAACTTTTAATCTTGGGCTTCTGAACAACCCTGCCTTGTTTTCTGCAAGTTAACCTGACATGAGCCCACGATCCAATTGAAAACCGGTACTTGGTCAGCGATCAACTTCAAAATAACACGTGACCTCGATGAGCTCTAAACTTAAGCCCGCGATATGGTCATGTGATACTGGTCAGCAGATACCTTATTTTGACAGGTGTCAATTGATCATAACATGGATGTCCAATATCAAAGAAGTACAGTCTAAACCAAGGCTGCATGTCTCTGTCAACCTATTATTTGGAGTATAGCCGCCATCTTGCGCGACTCCGTCACCGTCGTCGTGCGTACGCGTCCACGAGCAATACCGCTAGCCATGATAACCATGAGAAAATTCATTCATGGGTTTTCTTTCCCTTCCCATATGAGTATGGGGCTCCGCTTGGCGGTCCTTCGGGCCACCGGAGCTCCGCTATTATACTCTGTTCTAAATATCACATTGTCCATTTACCTGTCAGATTTGCTCCATTACTGTTCCAGTCCTTCGCTTTAATGATTCTCTTATCAGCTCTGGAACTCCGTATGATAATATGTTGCATGTCCCGCCACGTCAGGTTTTTGCTGAATGAAAAAAGGATAAGGATATATAATTTATTTCTTACACTTGTCAGCTGTCACAAATTTAGTCGGGATTCTTTAAAATGTAATAAATGGCTCAAGAATGACCTGACCTGTCCAATACCAGGGAAAAACCAATTTCAAACAACTATCCCATATAACCTGCGATCCGACTCCAAGTGCATTATAAATAGATTGAGGAGAACTAAGAGGACTGAAGGCTTTCTTACCCTAAGGTATTTTTAGCTTTACATAATTATGGTTAAGTGCTGAATTGTCCTACAGCGAGTGTGGTTCTTACAATCGGGAAACTTTCACTTTCTGTTCCCTCCCTCTGGTAGAAACGGAAAATATCGACTTAAAGTTGAGAGCTGGCTTTTGAGCTTCTGCAGTGCTATTTCTTTTCTTTGATTATTTTTGCTTTTCGTTTTGAATATTTCTCCATGATACTCCTAATTTTTCTTTTAATAAGATATCATTTTTGGCCAGTATCGAATACTGCAACTGTATTTCGTCTTGAAGTTAGAACAATTCTCCCGTAAAGCTGCAATATACGATTCATCTTAAAAGAGACCAGAGCTAAATTTCCAAAAAGCTTGAGTGACCTTTCTTTTGAGCTGAAACTTCTGATTGGATGTGAAGGGATAAGGCTGAATGATAGCTTTAAGGTGCAAGTATAATATTTTAATTCTTTGCCAGACTGCCGAGGGCCTCTGAAATAAAGAAATAGTCTCAGCGGCCTTGTATTTGTTACATAGATTGTGAGAATCACAGAGTATTTTCATTCCTTTCATGACAGATGCTTTTCTTATGATGGAGAGCGCACAATTGAAACTGCTTCAGACTATCAAATTCTCCTAAGCGAGGTCTTGCAACAGGTGGTTTAGTTCAGAAAATAATTCTGTTCATCAAATGATAGTTTTAGAATAATGAACCTACCGTATTTATCATGCATATGTGTGACTGATTAACTCAATACCATGAAGTTACCAACATGCAGTTTATTACCGCTTTACATGTATGCTTCAAAAGAGGAAAGATTTATTTGATGGGTCGACCCAATGTCCCTATTTTTTCAATCAGTTTTGTATAGCCCGCTTAAGTTTACCACAAGACAAGCCAAAAGCTGAAAACCTTACTTTGCTTCCACAGCCAATGCAAGAAGTCCAGATGCCATAGCAGCTGCTGCGGAACTAGCACTAAAATGATCCGTACATTCACCATTAGCAGTGGCTGTTATCTGGAGATGGAAATATATTTAGTTACCATTGGCATTTAATTAACCTTTAGCATTTTTACTAGTACTTGGACGATGAATTTGACTAAGGTCTCATTTCTGATCCCACAATTATTGGTAGCAGTGTACACAAATGGCTGTCAAATTTTGCAATGACTATTACGTTAAGTTCCAGGAGGTATGGTGATAGCAGTGATTATCATATTGGACTACGAAATTAAGTAATTTCAGTTCAAGCACTGACTGTGTTGATGACTGAATCGCGAATACACGATGCCTTGGGGGGGGAGGGGAGTCTGTAAATCTCTGGGTGGGGGTGTGGTGCCGGGACACTGAAACCCTTACCCTATACTAGACCATAATAAGCTTTGTTTGCAGCCTTAATATTCTAGACTAGGCACCAAAAACCCCTACCCGTATCCCAGACTAGCTATTTAACATACATAAATACACACCAACTCAGTTGGGAGTAACTGGGTCTTTACTGCCTAAGACCATATGCGATGCCCCCCAAAAACCTCCAAAGAGGTGGTGGGAAATTTACTGAGTAATAGACTTGCTCATCATGTTGACCACTATCATCTTGTACTGCAGGGAAGTATCAAGGTATCATGCATAGGTATTAGAAAGCCAATCCCCTTGAAGCTTAATATAGTGCCGTAGACTCCACAGTTCAGCACAAAGGTGGCTCCTCCGCAACGAAAAGAGTGTCCAGAGTACTGGGAGCTGTCAAATCCACATTGCTCAAGCAACTTTTTTAGTTTAGTAGTAAATGTAGTATAAAGTAATGGTTTAACTTAGTCCCTGAATGTATACACAAAGGCAGGGCCATTTTGGGGCTCATGTACGCCTAACAATTTAAAGGCGTTTATGATTATTGCTTTATGCAGGCAGAGTTTGGAGTGCTCTATCCTTGGAAACAGGCACCAACAGGGTGCGATTGCGATACTGGATTGATTTTGACCAGCACACTACGAGCAGCAGGCCCTAGTTATAAACACAAATGTCACACATGCGCAAGTGTTTTAGGGGGTCAAATGAGCTCGCGGACGCAATGAGAAGATTAACCTTCCGAAAGAAAGAGAAGAAGGCAATGACGCACCTAGCCAAAAATGTCGCATCTAACGACTTAGTGAGGTCAAGCTGTCCGTGGAGTTTATGTAAAATGTCTAGTGTAATAGGGAGCTTTTGCTGATCAACGTTGCTATGCAGACGCTTGATGCCTCGCATGAGGAGTTCTTTCTGAAATGTAAACGGCGGTCTTGCAGGGGGTTGGGAAATCCACACTGTAGGTGCAAGATGCACACATCTTTCAAATAACATGCGATGCTAGATGCGGCGAGAGTCTGAGCTAGGAAGACCACATAGCATAGTAAATTATGAGAAGAGCATGACACCGGTCTGTTACCAAAGTAAAGCAAAAACGAAAATAGGCACGTAGTTGTGATTTGTAAATAGCTGCTGTGGACTGCGCGAAAGCCTGTCCGCGGTATTTCCTCAGCTCGGCATCAAGTTGCTGTTCCCGAGCATGGACCGCACCTGTAAAGGTAATGCGTCAAAGACGTTACGTGACAGATGTGGCGTGACAGAACGCCGTTTGTTTAATGGGCAGGAAATGAGTTTCCCTACTTAACAATTAGACCCGTAGCCCACAAGGGCTACGGGTCAATAGCCCATGAGGCGAAGCCAAATGGGCTATTGACCCATGGCCCTTGAGGGCGAAGGGTCTAATTGTTTTAGTACCACCCAACTAGTTGGACAGAAAAGTTAATAATAAAGTTAGCAAATGCAAGTTAAAGAAATTTTTATTTGGGAATAAAATGAAAGAAAGCATCACGCTCGATTGGACAAATTTCGCTACTCGAGGACTATTACTAATAGTCCTCTGGTTGCGCAGCCAATTAAAATGGAGGATTTGCATTAGTCCACTAGTCGGGTGATACTAAAAGGAGTTCACAATGCGCAGGATCATGGATACGAGAAATAGCATCGGTCAAAGTGTTAGCTGCTCTGGGAATATATTGCGAAGTGACGCGAAAGTTGTATGTTGCTGAGAGCCAGAAAAGTTTGCGCAACCATTGCATCGCAAGCTGGTTACTAAAAGTGCCCTTATTTATCACGCTTAGCGTTGTTGTGTTATCAGTTCGCAGAATGATCCACTTATCGCGTAGTTGATCCTTCCAGCGCTCAAGGGCCATAAGAACTGTGAACATTTCCTGCAAATTGACTTGCACGTTTGCCAGACTACGATAATTAGTGGCCCAGTTAACATAGAACCAATCACCTTGAAAGAATGCTCCTCCACCAATCGGACAGGCGTCAGTAGATAATCCTTCAGTGGGAACTAGCTCAGAGTCTACGATAAAGGTTTTGCCATTAAAAACGCCTAGAAATTCTGTCCACCATTCCAGATCTACTCTCAGTTGAGTGTTTATCCAGACATGATGATTTGGGCGCTGCATGTGGTTAACAGTGTCAATCATACACCATAAGAATATGCTTCCGTCAAACACAACGCGTGTGGCAAATTGAGCTTGCCAACGAGAGACAGCAAGTCCCATTTTGTGATAGATCGCTTTGCAGTTGTTTCGCTAAGTAACAATCGAAGTTCACAGAGTTTGCATTTGAGCAACGTGAGTTGCATGCGCACAGTATCAATTTCAATGCCTAGAAAAGTTAATCGCTGACAAGGCCCGACAGTGTTGTCCCAGTTAATTTGAAATCCAAGTTTTGCCTAAGTGTTTAATCAGTTCTTCATATGCTTGTTGACACTCAACCTCAGAGTAGGCGATAACCAGGAAGTCATCAAGATAGGCCAAAACCATAAATCCCCGCCGTTCCATCAATCGCGTGACTGCTTGTATTAAGCTATGAAATATTTCCAGGCTTTTTGCGGCCCCAAATGGAAGCTTACAGTCACAGAGATACCCGAGAGTGTTGTCACCACGAAATTGCCTCGCTAGTCCTGTCGCAGGGTAGTTGGACAGATGAACGGGCACATGTCGATAAGCACATTTAAGGTCAATGTTTGCCAGATATGCGTTACTCTTGATAAGTGATACCACTTTGTCAACTGTGAAGTATAAATAGCGCTGTTGTCTGTCAGTGTATGAATTAACATTACTGTGTTGCGGTCGGCTGCAATCATGGATAAGACGGATTTTGCAACTATGTGGTTTCAGTATTGCTCCCAATGCGCTTACTATAGTAGGATTTTCAGTTGTTACTATGTAGATTCCATGCTGTATTTCTTCGCGTATCGCCTTCTCAACTTTGTTGCAAACATCATGTCCAGTTGCTGATTTGCAATTCGTCACTTCTGCGTCACTTCTACACGATACTGTACAAAAGCCTTACATTAGTCCTTTCCGCAAATAGTCACGGTCAATATCATTAGCCAAATTTTCTGTCCAGGCACCAATGTTATTGTTTAACAGAGATGGGTGTAAACATGGGATGGGTCCGGGTCACGCACGTTGATTGGACATCGTGGGTAAATGCTCGTGTTGAGGGTGGGGCCGAGAACAATTTCCCATGAGGCAGACATGTTGAAAGCTTCATTGAGGCCAATTACAGCCCGACAAAGAGTTAAATTGGCAGCAGATTGGCTTGAAAAAATTGTGGTTGGCGGCCGGAATTGGAGCGTGAGTCAGCACAACGCTTAGCCAGAGTTTGGTTAAACTGAGTCAATGCACGATGTTTAACAAGAAACCGCGTATGAAGGTGCTGCGAATCGCTGCCCCAGCGAAATCCCTACTGGTGCTGAAGTTTACGATATTCGTTGTGGTATATGACAACAGAGGGAAGAGTGTGAGACTCGTGCAGTTCTGCTACTTTTACAGTGTACGAAAGATAATCGGCAATCTGGGACAGGCCTGAAAGCTTTCCTGTGTTTGACAGCTTGGGCATTATTCTCGTGTTTGCGGCAACCCACATGGACAGTGAAATATTGTCTAATTTTGGCTTGCTTCTGGGAGCACGTAGGACAATTCATGCATCAACAGACCTACCAATTTCTTGCTCGTCCTTAATGGTTCCATCATAAGTCGCAGTACTTATAAAGTCAGGAATAAGCAAAGGTTTTGTCCTACCTTCTTTCTTGGACTGCAGTTGGTGTAGAGTTCCAAAGAACACTTGTGGGTTGCTGTCAACCATCTTGAGGGGCACGGAAAATGGCTGCCCTGTGGCTCCCAGCGTTACAAGCAGGTCATCCATGGAGATTCCTCCGATCTTTTTCAGCAAGTCTTCCAAGCCACCATCGTTGGCTAGTGACTTGGTAGTAACGGGGGTGCTCTCGCTAGAATGTTTCTCCTGAGGTTTGTGGTTTGGGTCCGTACCATTCAGCAGTTGTAAAGCTTGCATGAACAGTTTCCTCTGCCAGAGGGTTAAGTCCAGCATTGCTACATCGTCCGCATGAACTAACTTTAAGGCATCCTGGCTGTCCAGGTCATTATTCAGTAACGCCTCCATCGTGCTCTGCTTCAGTCCATTATCGCTGCACCACTTTTTAAAATCGAAACTCGTCATGACAAAAAAAATTACAGATTTGCACTTAATTCTTATAACGTTGATCGCTTGCTGATCGCAAAGGGAATGCTTACTAATATGGCAACTGTTCGCTTATACTTGCTGGGCGTGGCATGGAATTTCCGCTTCAGTATTTAATTGTGATAAACAAGTCTGTAACTCACGAAACTTTATCACTATCGTAGTCCAACATACGCTAACTACACAAATATCTTACAAAGTCACTTCCAAGTTTCAATTTCTATTATATAACCCTGGGTAAAGAACCCTGTTCTAAACTTAACTGTTTGTACAGCAGCCACTTTCCCGGTAAATTGCACCCTATTCCAGAACAAAACTGTCTGATTTCTATATTCTATCCCAAACTAAACTGCCTGAAAACCATACCCTTCACAGCAACATATACCTATATAGCTTATTAATGGGAGTACCCTATGAATAGGATGTCAATAACCCAACAGTTAGCAAACACTTTAGATCCATTTGGACAAATATATATACGTCTGGATTTAGGAAAACAGTGTGAAAGAAATCAAGCGGTTTTTATTTATTTTTTATTATTCTTAATCTTTTTTTTTGCTTTCTGTATGGCAGCACCTTGTAAATCTTACCTAGCGTAAAATGTAGGGAACTTCACGCGGCATGTTTCATTTATTTATCTACTTTTATCATTATTTATCATATCCCCCCACCCCCTGCCCTTTTCAATTGGTAGTAAGTTTTGCCCAGGCTACACTCAAATGAATTTCAGTTCACGCTGTGACTCTGAGAAGGAGCCAAGCGATCAGCGTTCTATAACTGCTGTCTAAAGGAAGTCTGCCCGATGTCCAATGATGGTGCAAGTCTAACGATTTGCTAGCAAGGGTCATCCATTATCGTACAAAAAAGGGCCCTGAGATGTAACGGGACGTCATTTAGCCCCGTAATAGTAGGCCGTTTGCACTGTGGCGCTACTGTTGTGCTTGCTTTAGACAGCAAAGAGCTTTAGCCACATCAATTTACGGCTTAGACGTGCAATGGACCAGACATTTCTAGCTGCTGTTGGCGTTATTTGCTCTAAACTTTGATGTTGCGAAAGACTTAGGAAAAAAATCTGTTGAAGTCGAGATATGCCATTTCGCGCTCGATGAAATTCAAGTACATCTGGGACATTGCTATTTGCAAGCAAAACATGGCCACGAGCAGAGTGAACAACATGAGGTCAAGTGCAGATCATGAGTAGAATTTCCTTGTTTTATCAAGCCTTTGAAGTCGCTGCAAATGAGTCCAACGAGCCAAACAAAGCTAAATTAGAGCTTAAATTGATCATTTGATTCGCGGCACTAATTTAGACAGGCTTAAATTCTGCGATTTCACATAAATGACCTCACTATGTCTTTACTGTGGGTTAAATTAGCCAATCATGGTAACAAAAGCATGGTGAGCAGTGGACTCGGTTATTTACCTCGATATTTCAGCAGAAAAGTAGCCTTACGTGACATTTCATTTCAATATCTGTCTGGAATCGCGAAAACATAGCCACAGAATTTGACTTGTCACTGATAATCTTGACACAATTCTGAACTAGAGCTAGCTTTCCACAAGGCTGATCGTAGCTCAAATAACAGCAAATAACTCTCCTGTATGCCTTTCGAGGCCAGGAAGACTAAATTCACCGTCTTTTCGTTGAATCATGAATTGTACAATTTAATTAAGAGTGCTTTTAACATGAAATTGGAGTCTAAATCAACATGAATGTACATTGCACAGATATCAAAACCGCGGCGGAGAGCTAATCTATCGCTTTCTAAAGGCCTGCATCGTCTTAAATGGACTGAACAAGAGCTTCCTACATCGAGAATCGATTGAACTTCAAACAAACTAGGCCATAGTTAGCAGTAAGCGAACACTCAACATGTTGTCGTTGCGTCAATTATCACCCTGAAGCCACGCAAATAAATTTCTTCCGTGCTAGCAAATCACAGACAGTTCTGATAGTTAGCAAAGTCGAGAACGCCTAAAGTTGATGAAACAAGGAAATTCTACTCACGATCAGCGCTTGAACTCATGTTCTTCACTCTGCTCATGGCCATGTTTTGCTCGCAAATAGCAATGTCCCGAATGTACTTTAATTTTGTCCAGTGCGGAACGGCCTTTAGCTACATCAAAGTTCAGAGCAAATGACGCCAAAAGTAGCTAGAAATGTCTAGTCCATTGCACGTCTAAGCCCTGAATTGATGTGGCTAAAGATTTTTGCTGTCTAAAGCAAGCACAACATTATCGTCACAGGGCAAACGGCCTACTCTTACGGGACTAAATGTGACCGGTTCAGTTTACACATCTCAGGCTCGCCTCACTTACGATAATGGACGATGCTTACTAGCAAATCGTTAGGGGGCTTAACTGGACTTAATGATGTCCTCGGACAGACTTCCTTTAGACAGCAATTACAGAACGCTAATCGGTCGGTTCCTTGTCAGAGTCACCGCGCGAACTGAATTCAGACGAGTGTAGCCTGGGCTAAACTTAACACAAATTGAAAAGGGGGTGGTGGGGGGGGGGGGGGGGGC
>Ga0126339_10003891_pt1 | contig 10934 bp, 3 predicted proteins | sample OrbTmetagenome_2_FD_92532 | JGI IMG/M metagenome (GOLD analysis project Ga0126339, IMG submission 92532) | Coral microbial communities from Petempiche,Puerto Morelos, Mexico - Orbicella T R C metagenome | ecosystem: Host-associated > Invertebrates > Cnidaria > Coral | place: Petempiche,Puerto...
AAGCACGATGTCCAGCGAAGAAATCAGTTTCTGTTCCTGTTGAATATCGACACACAATATTGCAAAATGACTTTTGGTGAAATTCATCTACAGTAGCTTCATTATATGTGAACGTGTTCTAAAGGGATAAAATATATACGTCACCTAACGGGCGATATATTCGCACTTGAACAATTTCCTTCGGTTTCCCTGCATCAAACCGGTCTTAAAAATAGTCCTTCCTATTACTTTAATCCAGTAATACCCTTTTTCCTAACGATAAACATCTATACTATGACTCTTAAGAAGAATCCTATGCAGCCCTCCACAACAGACCTACATGTATTACCGACAAGTTGTATCCGTGATGAATTTTTGCCCAGATATGCTTTTCAAGTAGTGTCTACTTTAGCGTTATTGACAAAGTTTCCATACACATGACCTCTAGGGTGATCATCAAATTTATTTACGATATATTTCCATGGTCATTTGTCAGACCTAAAAGTGATGGTTATGATTTCGTGACGTTTTCCTTCTAAAACTACAAAATACAGCTTTTTGCCTCATTACTATTGATCCTAGACGTCCTTTGAAATGGCTTTTTTTTAGCCGTTCACGCACCATTGGTTTTTTTCACGTGATTCAAAAAAAGCAACCGTGTAATGACGAATTCATGATTTTGTGATGAGTGAATCTCTGCTGTCGGGGAAGTTGCGGGGAAGTCGCTCCACAATTTGCTAGTAAGTTTTTTGAGTTTCGCACTTTCTAACAAGATGCAATCCAAGATATGCTACAGAGAAGAGTTCAAAAGATGCAAAATTCATCGCATGGATAAGATATGCCTCGAACTTTTGAAAAATTTGCAAACGCTCTGCTGCAAACTTTGGCCATTCGCCCCAAGAAATGTTTATCATCACATGGTCACCTTTTTTCAATCACGTGAATGAAACCAACGGTGCGTGACACGGCCTGAAAAACTAGTGAGACAATCTCAGATAGTGCAGACCGCAATTGATAGCTCTGGCACGCTAGTCCCATAGGTACTCACCCCTGCTCGGTTCACTTCCGGTTTGTATCTACCTTGGTAGTCTGCTAGGGCTTTTCCCCTTAGCAGTGTGTACGTTTCAAGGTTGTATTTTCATTCAAGGTCCGAAAATTACATACAATTACTGTTAGTCACGACAGCTTTTAAATTTTACTCTGGTGTTTTACGATGATTTTCGTTCATTTTAAATTCAATAATACGTTGAACAAACGTGACAATTTAGCTCTTCGCGCCAACTTTGTAACTTGATACTTTTGTTTTCCTCGCAAAGGTATTTAACATGAAACTCTTTGTTTCTTCAAAATACACGGAAGATGAGCTTGTTTTGGGGGATAAATGAAAGAGAGGTAAATATCTGACGAAGAAATGGAAGAGAAACAATTTTGTTTTTCTCAAAACGCAAATTGTCCTATCACGGGTGAACAAGAACTAATTTAATTATCAGATAGTCACGGAATACCACTTTATTTTTCTGTTGCCACCTTTGTTGTTAACAATAAAACAATTCAAAATAAAAACACAACAATATTGATTGATACCACTGAGAAGCGTTTCAATAAGAAGTATTGAAGGTAAACAGCGCTACTTGGCCGATATCATCCTGCATCGATGAGCGAGTCTCCTCAAAGACTGATTAAATTAATTTGCGCTTTCATTAGGTGCCACGGAGTCTACAGCAATATTTGAGCACTTTCCTGGGTTTTTTTGTCACAAATTTACAATTTGCAGAATATTAAAGCCACTAACTCGGGAACTTTATGGTCTCTCTTACAGACGCAGTTAAGGCAAGAAATAAATAAGCCGCTAATAATGAGAAACTTCACATTTCCCTTCTTTAAGTAAACCCTGACAAACATACTGTTGTAGTTTGAAAACAGCAGATGATATTTGTTGAACCGACCTGTGGGTAATTCTAAAAGATACGTACGTTCAACTTTTGCACTAAAAATGGCAAGTGACGCTAGCTAGCTAGTACCTGACATCACATGACATAAAAAAACCGCGTGGAAACATAGTATATAACACTTACGATGCTAGAGCGCATGCCTCTTACATGTTGGGTTCGACCATAAGGAAAACTACTCAACATTTGTGTGTTATCCCGTATGTAATGTATCCTCCACCTAATGTATAGAAGACACGAACGCTAACTAATCTGCGCATGCGTTTAGAGCAATTGATTTTGTTCTTAAGAGAATAGTACCACAAGGAGAGAAAGGGGTTACTTGAAACAAATATATAGCTTTGCGATGTTCACTCCTACCTGACGTAGATGAAACACGTCTTATGTAGGGTACACGTGTACCTTTCCCAGCTCACCCCCACCATTTCCTTGTCTCTAGACTAATTAATTAATTGAAATTAATTAATTAAACAAACATTAAAGTTTACATCTTAGCGAATTGTGCCTTATTGCCTTAGCGCCAGGCAGTCCCTAAAACCATCCCAATAGTGCGTTCTGCAGTAACAAGCCATTTCAAAGGACGTCTGGGGTCAATAGTAATGAGGCAAAAAGCTTTATTTTCGCTTTTTGCGAATTTCTCCGAGACCTTAAATTCTGAGAAAATCGGAATAATATTTTCGAAAAAAGCTTCCTGAAAGCGTTTTTTTAGGCAAAGTTTCAGGATTTTCGATATTTCCAACCTGGTTAGCGATTCCCCGTATTCTAAGTCAGTGACTCTTAAGTTCGACACAAGTATTCTGTCTGAGTCAGCCTTCGCTCCAAAGTCTACTGAAATTGGCGCATGATTAGAGTGCCGTTTGAACCGCGTATTAGGTAATCATTAAGAAAAGGTGCTTTGAACAATCAAAATCAAGCATTTGATTTGATAAATTAATATATTTCGATTGTCACCTTCTGGACAGGACTTGCAGTCTTGCTTTGATGTTCCTGGCGTTTTGTTAAATGGTACAAAAGATCCATTAGGACATTTCTTGCAGCTTTCTCCAACGTAACCGGCATCATCAGAGTAAAATCCTCCTGAAAGCAGTGTTTATCAACGATATGTTCATGGATGGTACCACCATAGTAACACGAAGATACATTTGACTGATTATTTCAAATTACCTATGAGCAGTAACTAAAGGCCGAAGAATGTTACATTTATTATAAATAAATGTGACATCAAGAGATCAACAACAACTCGGACTTTTGGCTTGGAAAGAAAAAAAGTAAGAGCCATAAAAATCATACAATACAATGCAAGTAACTTGACTGGTGCGGATCATTAATGTTCGTTCTCTTACTTGTAAATTAAAACGTCAACCGCAACAAAATAAATTGTCGGGACTGGATCACGTCGAACATACGGCCAAGCTTTCAACGTCTTTGCAACTGCTCCATAGGTTGGGTGATAAGCATGTAATGAACAACAGTCAACATTGCTTCTCACTTTCTCATAGACTATTCATGAAAATTCGTCAGATCTTAGAATGCCCCCTTCACTGTCGTGGCCCCGTGTTAACCGCCTTGTCCGTCAATGGAGTCCTAAAGTGTGACATCACAAAAAAATAAATTTGAGAAATTATTGGATTTGGCGCCATTTTCGAATAGAGCGTCCTTAAAAAAAAGGGCCGTTGCCAAAAATTACCTCTTAATTGTGATTCCCAGCCGAAACATAAAGGATGAAAATTTGGTACTACCCCATATAAACCTCTCTAATTTTGAGTCAGTTCTAAACTGAAGGGACTGTGACAAATTTTGAAGGGTTCGTATGGGATGCTATCAAATTTTGATCCCTTATATCTCTATCGGGAATTGCAATTCAGAGTTAATTTTTGGGATGAGAGCATCTTTTATGATCCTCCATAAGAATATTTTTGTGACGTCATCACTTTAGGACTCTACAGAGATGCATCACTCATTCGCGTCTCAGAACTGTTGACAGAGAGTAAGGGAGCTTCCTTTTGAGTGAGGCCTCCTCTGAGCCCCCAGATGGAGTTGAACCCTTAACCTTGCGCGCTGGATGTTAGGAATGGGGTTCGGCTCCCATTGGCGGCACAGAAGTTTAATTTTCCGAGTTATGCGTCTTGAGAACGCTTCTTTATTTATTTGCATTTAACCCACATCACCATTCCAATTTTCATACTACATGTATATAAGTATAGTGCATTGTCGTTGCAATGTAGCGTATTGTGGCATGGTGTCGTGGCACGTAGTATAGTGTCGTATACCTTCATTGCATTTACTTTCCAAAGAGAGGTATCGTTATACATATAGGTATTGTTAATTAGAACTTAAAACAAGAACATTGCATATACTTAAATAGATAATACAACCAATTGTACATACATTTCTACTTTGTTATTTTGTTTTCTTGGCGCTCCTGTAATCTAGCTGGTGCGTCATGTAGACTCTGCTTATCAAGTCTATGGGACGCACCGTAGCCATGGCTAAGTGTGTTGTCTAAGTAAAATAAAGTGTCTATGCCTATGTCTATGCGCGATAAAGATAATCTGATAATCACGAGAATTAAAAACCGCCGGGCTGCAAAAGACAGTGTAAAGCTTACCTGGGGCACAATTTGTGCATCCGTCACTTCCTTTCGTGAAAGGATTAGAAAATGTTCCTAGGGGACATGGTAATAAGAAAATCTCTGACCGTGTTCTGTGAATTATTCTGAATCCCGAAGCCAAGAGAGAGGAGGTAAGAAGCAGCAGGTCCCGGGAAAAACCAGAGCGAATAGCTTCTGTCTGGGAATCAATAGGATTCCTACGAGATAATAAATCGCTAGTTTACAGAAGCAATAACAATAGTTATAATAATTGTTTATTTTTCAAGGTTTAATAGAAGTTTTGCTGTTTAACAGCAAAACGTCACAATACGATATTTCCCGTGAATTTGCGCAAAATTAAACAAATTCTTAAAGAAAGTTACGGATAAGGAATATAAGACCATGAAAGTGGTTTTCATGTGTGATATAATCGCGTCTACTAAAGCTGGTTACATGTTACAATCAAGAAACCCGCTATATAAAAAAGAAAAAGAAACCCGCTAGATTATAAAATGAGTTCTTTCTCTACTTTTTTCTAGCCATTTCAGAGAATACAGAAAGTGGCTGGAGGCAGCGTGGCCGAGTGGTTTTTTTTTACATTGGATTTGAAATCTGGAGGTCCCTGGTTCAAATTCTCCACCCTACTGCTATCTGGATTTGTTCTCGGTAGCCCCGAGTTCAACTCCTCGACCGCGTTGTGTAAATAGCCAACTGGTCAGCCTCCCACCAGTTGGGATTCTTGATAGTTTATGTTATATTTGAAATATCTGGTTAGTTATTTACAGTGTCCCCAATTAGCAAAACAGAGCTAAATACATTCGACACTTAAATATAGTTATTAATATTATTATTATTATTATTATTATTGTTATTATTATTGTTATGGCCTAGATTTCGAAACATTTGGAGAAAGTGTGTCAATTGCGATGTTTAATCACGATGAACACACTCTGAACACCCTATCAGAAGTCACTGTAGAAATGTAATTCATAGTCCCCACTAACGCTAGAAAATACTTTTTATATGGAAATATATCGACTTACGGTGGACACTCGATCATTATCCCTTCGGTTCTAGAAGGACAAAACGGCTGGTATACTCATCTCTATTTCGGACAGCGTCACCTTTCAAGTGGTACTGAAACTTTCAGTAGTTTATTTATTGCCGCTTTTCATGTGACGTCATCATTTTCCAAAATAAGAAATTACCAATCCCTCTGAAGTTTAAGTTTTATCAGACGTAAGGTCCACTAATAACTTGACGTTTTGCAGCGTTTACGCTCGACAGGGTTCCTCATTTTTAAATAGGGCACGTTTGAATTTCCAAGTTTATGCGCTGTGTGACATTAAAATGGTGGCCCGATAAGACTCTCGAGTAGGTCAAAAGATGAGTTATTGCTCAAGTTTTTGCTAACTAAACAGTTGTTGCTTTATAAGAAGTGTTAATTTTAATGTGTCGGAGCTCTAGAGTAATAACTTTTCGTTTCAATGGCAAAACTCAATGACAGATGTTTCTGTTACTTTACGGCCGCCATGTTTGTGTCCCTCCGAGGGGCACAAACATGGCGACTCTATACAAAGCTCTATAAATTTGAGTGAAACACTTCTCCGAATAACGGGAGAATGAAAAACCACACGGACCTAAATCTTGGCGAGGTTGTTTATATATCAATCATCTTTCATATCCCAGCTTCTTGACTTAATTTATTGAATGGTTATGATTTTTATTTTTGGTGGCGTGACACTGCAAACCAGCCATTAACTTAGCAGCCTTGAGCTCACATGGATAAGGATCACAGAACCGTTTCAATGAGATGCAGGCCGTGTAGGTACAGACACGTGAGAAGTAATAGTAACACGTTTTCATTAATTCAAAATGTCTACCAATAAAAACTTGAGAAAATGACCAAGGTATGTGGGCAAAACGCTCACGTGACGAGCCAATGACGTCAGTGTAACATTAACCCGAATTGTAACAACTTTTGACGCAAAATGTAACACTTCCTTTAACGCGAATTGTAACGACGTCTAAACGCAAAATGTAACAACTTCTTTAACGCGAATTGCAACAACGCAAAATGTAACAACCTTTTCGATAGATTATTACTAGTAGAGTTTAAGTTGTTGTTCGATTCAGTGTGCTCGGGTGGCTGAACTTGGTCACAACAACCTTGAGCATACCTTTAGCTGTTATCCTTCAATGGTCTAAACCTTATGAAGTGTTTTTTTTTTTTTTTTCGGATTCCTAAATTAATAAACTGCTGTTTATGTTACTATCGATACTAGTAGAGGTAGAGTGGGAAAGGGGAACGAAGGATCACAATATTCCCAAGTTTTCAGAATTGCGAGAGGACAAGTTAAGCCGAAGCGGTTGTCAGGTTAGGTAGGTGGTAATGGCATAAATGTAGTGTCTTCCTTGCCACTAATGGTACATACATACAGGTGGAGTTTCAAAAGCTCCACTGATCTCTGGAACCTGCATAAGAATGCTTACTTAAACGACTTCTACTACTTACTTCCATTTGCTTTCAGTTGCTTACAATGTACTGTTGCTTTTCCCATCATCAAACAAACAGAGTGACTGTTCAGCAAAGATTAGCTAAAAAGCCCTAAGTGTTAAGTCGAAAATTAAATTGAATTAACCATTTAACAAGGGTAAGAGTGTTGTTGTTCCGCTCTTCACACTAAATTCTATTCGCTCTAAAGTATTTTAATTCGAGAAAAAAAAGCCGACATTTCGAAACTAAGCGATTTTATTTAATGCAGTCAACTCCTTCCTAGCGACCACTTCTCGTAAGCGATCACCTCCCGTAGGTGACCACCTAACCGTCTCTCGCTCTGATGGGTTGATCTTTGATTTTTTAGACTAGATGGCGGCGTTAGTGAACATTCCGATTTACCATTTACCATTGGCCTTTTTTCTAGCGCGGATACTCCGGCGAGTCTCCTTGCTCCCTTTTTTTATATAACAAATTCCATATAGGCGTCCTTGGTGATTCAGCAACGGGACACCGAATAGGAATCCAATCTGGGAGAGATAGTAACGCAATTCTTCTGTTTGTTCATTCTTCAGGATAAATCCTAAAGGCTGGTTTTCACTAGCGACGGAGTCGTGGTCGGAGTCGTAATCTGAAGAGTTGAGCGATACAATCTAGTGAAAATCAAGCTGACGGAGTCGGAAACAGAACATCGATTCCGCTTATGACTCCGTCGCTTATGATCAAGTGAAAACTGCATCGTCGGAGTCGCAAGCAGAAGCTGAAGAATAAACCAATCACAATGCTCGATACCGGCCCTAATGATTGGTTGGTTCTTCCGCTTCTACTTCCGACTCCGACAACCTAGTTTTCACTGGATCATAAGCGACGGAGTCGTAAACGGAATCGGAAGAAATGGAAACGTTCTGATTCTTCTGACTCCGATTCTGTCGAGCTTTTGACTCCGCTTAATTTAAGTCTCCGATTTTCGATTTTCACTCAGTCGTAAGCTCTCTTACTACTCCGACTCCGACTCCGACTCCGACTCCGACTCCAACTTTGTTGCTAGTGAAAACGAGCCTTAAGGCCATATTGATTTTAAAGACGCTTCGCCTTGGCGAAAGATAACTCTCACTATTTCTTCCTCATCTGCTCCCTGATTTTGTAGACTGACGTTGTAACTGTCCATGATAGTCTCTTCGACTTGATGACAGATCAGTGCGAATTCAACTGCAGCAGATTATGTTAAAACGTGCTATTTACTGGCACCCCTATTACTATACTGATATATTTCTACACAGCCTGCACCTCATTAAGCTGGTTCTGTGATCCTCGCCTCCTTATTTCACGACTGCTGAATTGTTTAATCAACAAGTGTTCTAATAATCTCAATTAAACTACTAACATGTCAATTCTCTGCCCGCGCCAGTTGACTATGCCAGAGCAACGTCCTGACTGCCGGTCGACCTAAGTCTCGCCCATTTTAAAGAATTATTCGTTTTTTTGAGCGACACTGCTTTATGGATTGGAAAGTCATATGACTCCTAACCAACCAAACATAACAATTACGCCACTTGCAGATTCAGAGCTCGTTTGACGAAGGGAGGGTTCCCATGATACTATGGTGGCGACATGAGTTTGCCTGTACTTAAGATGGTTCGCGATTGGCGAGTATATGTGGGCATTCATACAACGTAGGGGTAAATAGAGCGGCGAGAAAATTCTTTGAAATAAACGTGAATCCTTTTAACATGCTCTTGAGTTTTAAATTTCGTGTATTAAAGGTATTTACTAACACAAGCTTAGAGAGTAAAGCATGTGACAACGAAATAAAATCAACTGACAGATGTACTGTGACGCTTGACTCCGGTGAAAAATATATCACTTTTGCAATTGCTCTGTTTTTGATCATTCTGCAAAGAACAATAGAATGTCGATATCATATTAGCACCAGCATATTTCCAAGTGCAATTGGATTACATAGTGTTTTTATTTGAATAAAAAAATAAGACTACGTCACATTCGAGAATCATGGACTCTTTGGCCAATGAAGGAATCTGAACTAAATGTCTTCAGCTTCGTCCGGAGCAAAAATCTGTCGCAAAGATATCACATAGATACAATTAGAAGCGGCTCAAAGGACAATGGTTCTAAACATCAATTATGGCCATGCAGTGCTAATATGGTGTAGTATTTATATCTAATTGTGCCCTTTAAGGACACTTTAGGGGCATATCGGGCAACTTAACTTGAGCCGTGGTTGGTATTTTCGAGACCAAACTAGATTGATATTGCTCATACTCAAATTCAGGTCAGCGGCTTGATATCGCGTTGGATATCAGAGCAATAGACGAGGCTTCTGATTGGCTAATTGTGAATTTAGGTAAAATTAAGGTTGCCTTTCGGTCGAATTCATACTTTTCCCTTGTCAAAGCTGAAATATTACCCCCATCATGTCAACTTACATCTGCGATCCAGTGATATTGACCCATCTGAATGCTTTTGGTTCGATTGTCTTTAGAGGATTACCTGAGAATATTCTTAGATTATGCAAGCAAAAAATAATGTAATTAGCATAACATTAAAATGGTCGAATCTCCAGCTGTAAAATATCAATTATCTGGTAGTTTTTCTGTGCTTACATAATTTGAGGTATTGTAAAATCACTAATATTCATATAGTCAATCAGCAATTGTTTTAGGAAATCTTTGATATGGTATATTATCAACTGGTGTAACCGGGGCAAGAGAAGAGATAAGTTCTCAAACTGAATGTACTTCATGTAGCACATACAATTCTGGGATTCTCAGTATACCAATATTTTTTCGTCAGTTTTTAATTTTCTTTTTATTAAACGTGGAAAACGAACAAAGTTTTTAAAAGTACTCGATGACAGAGAAAGAAAATAAATAGGAAGGTAAGTCGCATGTCAGCAAGAGTCAAAAGATTTACATCCTCTTCATCTACTGGTTGGGTCATAGATGATTTCTATTCAATTACCAGTAATTAATCTTGCCAAGCTTAAGTTAGGAACCTTGTAAGATGTCTACGTACGAAGACTCTCTACTACATAAAGACAAATTTCAAGGGAAAATCATGAAGGTTACGTGATCCAGATATCACTGAAATAATCTATTAAGAAAAAGGCGCTGTGAGACTTTGATGCCTTTAAGATTTTTCCTTCGCTAATACTCACAGGTAATAAGGTAATAAGAACACGCGAATTAACGTGGGATTTAGCGTGCGCGTGGAAAAACGTCCAATTGGATTGAAGTTGGCAAAGGCTCCATGTGGAATTTTCTTTAATTGATTTCCCCTCAAGGATCTAGGAGAAGACGGTAAATATAAGTTGCTGATGGCAACTGTAATTCACACTGCTTAAGGTGGCTAGCAACAGTTTCCAGTACTTCCCGCAGGTATACTTTGATGGATCAGACCTACCACACTTTATCAAGTGATGTTACAACATCGGTATCAAAAATTCAAATAATACCTATAAAATGTTTTAGCAAACAACCACGGACGATTTTCCTGCTGTTTACGTTTCAAATTTATTTATTTATTTATTAAGCTTCGGCTTACTATTACACATAAAGAAAAAAAACAAAAAACAAAACAAAACAAACAAACAAACAAACAAACAAAAAAACAAAATGGCCAGGGGAGCCGCTACAGCTTAGCCAATTACAGCGGCCCCCTTAGATATAATTAAGAGACAAAAATTATACAATATATATAAATCTAAATTTAGTAAAGGGAGCTTAAAAGCAGCAATGCGGTGGGCGCGTTAAGGTCTTAGCGGTATTGCACTTTGGGTAAATTGTCCGCCACGTCCTTATATCTTCTTGATCAAAAATATCTACAGCGTTTGTATAATATTTTAGTAAGGATCTCTTAAAAGCAAGGGGTGTTTGATTGTGTTCCTTAAGACTTTCAGGCA
>Ga0126339_10003892_pt1 | contig 10934 bp, 3 predicted proteins | sample OrbTmetagenome_2_FD_92532 | JGI IMG/M metagenome (GOLD analysis project Ga0126339, IMG submission 92532) | Coral microbial communities from Petempiche,Puerto Morelos, Mexico - Orbicella T R C metagenome | ecosystem: Host-associated > Invertebrates > Cnidaria > Coral | place: Petempiche,Puerto...
CCCCCCCCCCCCCCCCAAAAGAAACAACAATTTAAAAGAAAAGCATTTTGAGCACAGCATAGCTGTTGTCAAGTAACACAGTAACTGTAATATAATCTACTTCAGGTCACGAATATTTTGTGTAAGTCGCCGACGTTTTCTCCAAACATCTCTTAGACATATCGACCTGGAGATCGATCATCCATTCAAACTTGCATTTCATTGTACAAATAATAAACTGCTTGTTGAAATACATTTGCATGTAAATTAAAACAAAATATACACATGTGGCCTATGCTTACTGTAAAGAAAAAACAAATTAATAAAATAAATAAACATAGATAAATATATTGCCTTTTAACTCCATCAGGCCGATCCATAAAGAACAAGAATACAGGAATATCTCAACAAAAAAGAAAAATAATGAGCACACTTGGAACAAATATTTTACGCTCGCTATCAATATTATTTTATAAATAATTTTGAAGTTAATTTCATGAATTAAATTAAAAAGCAGAAAACCAACAATAAGATAACATAGTCAACCAGCCTTAAAAGAAAAAAAAAGGAATGAAGTCTGTTGAGGTCTGTTCGACGTGTTTGAATCTCTAATTCTTGTAAATGTAAGTTATAATTTTATTGCAAGGGTTCAAAACAAAACAGTGGTAAAGCTGCAGTGGTGATAGCAAATTAAAAGGTACCCGTATATTCAAAACAAATTACTCGAATGTAAAACACAATACTGAATATATTCTGCCAGGTGAAGTTTATTACGGTCTGCGTAGGTGGTAAGGAATTAATTCTGGTTAGACTGTTTACGAACACACTCAGTATTCTACTCGTCAAGGAATACAAATTAAATGAGGGAGAAAGGAGAAGTTGACGTTCAGTTGAAGGGATGTATTCAGGTTTTTATTGGTCTCATTTGGACTGAACTTAATCATGTCTTCACGCGTGTCACCCACAGAGGCTACCGTACATGGAAACCAAGAAACGCCGACCGCCATTTCAGCGCGAACTACGACCAGTGATGTTCCCTTCATTATTGAAATTCCAGAGCGAGAAAATGCTAACGAACTGTTTCTTAAAGCAATTGATGAAGTATACAGTCCGCTGCTAAAGCTGATGAAATTGTCCGGGATTTATTTTGGAGATGCAACACTAAAGCGTTTGGCATATACCTCCGGTCATTCCGGAAAACACATCTTCCTTCATCGCAGTTACTGTGTTTTCTTAGTCTGTTGTTATTGGTTCAACTTTGTCATGGCTTTTACGGGTATTTTCGTTCAAGAAGATATCTATCTCTTTTTGATGTTCAGCTTCTGGTGCCTATTCATGGCCCTCAATGGCACAGTTTGCTTGGTTGTTTTGCCTTTAACTGGCAGGAAGACTAGGTTTGAGAAATTCCTTGATCGTGTTCCCGCTCTTGTCAAAAACGTTAATTTAGAAAAGGTCAAAGAGAAGTCCAGAAAAGGGTTAATTATGTCTTGTTTGCTCTTGATAATGACGCCAGCAATAATCTTGCTGGCTCTGATATTACTCAAGTTAAACATTGGTGCGTTCGAACCTTGGAATATTTGGTTTGGCTTCAGTCTACTGTCACCAGTTTTTCAAATTATTGGAGTCGGTGCGTGGTTACTACCAATTCTATTTTTCTGCATCACATCTCTAATATTGGAAGAACTTTTTGACGATCTACTCAAAAGAATGTCTCTATTAAACTCAAGCTTAAATGACCTGGATTCCTTGAAGAGAGAGTATCACAAACTATGTGAAGTAGTTGAACTTGCTGACAAAGTGCTTGCCCCTCTTCTTTTGGTATTTATTTCTGTCTACATTCCGCTTCTCTGCTTCAGTTTTTACAATGTTGTCAACTTACGCGAAGATAACTCTCTACTGTTTTTATTGGGGAGTCTAGGCTGGGTCATGATTGTCGCTGTTGTCTTAGGACTTATCTTGTTCTTTGGAGGCAAAGTCAACGAAAAGGTATGACTTGCAAAGCAATTGTTTGTAACTTTGATATTACCTCACTTTAGATATGGAATGCTTTGCAATAATTCTACTCACTTACATTATATTGTTAAGTAATGTATTTCTCCTGATTTTTTTTTGTTTTCAGATTCACAACTTTCAAAAGGCTTTGCAAATGTTTCCTGTTTCAACAGCTGCCGAGTCGAAGGTGATTATTCTAAACACATTGGCGACGCCCAGTGTTTATAGATCTTTTCCACCCAGCAAAGTCAAAGGTTCCAACTTGTCTTTATCATGCCAAAAAATAAGAATTCGGTTTTGGCATCAATCATTAGACTAACCAACTTGCATTGTATAATTACAGGCTAACTGTTAAAAGAAAGCATTTTAAGAAAGCAAAACACATGGAGAAAACGAAACTGTACTTTGACTTCCCTTGTGTCTTATTCAGTTTGTTGTAATTAATGTGAGACTGTATGTCTGGTAACAAATGTCTGTGAACAGAATTGAACCAATTTCAATTTACTACAAACTCGTTCCGCGAAATAAACAAAATAAGAATTTTAATTTTATTGAGCGAGAAACGAGAATAGTAATTAGATAAGGTTGCAATAGCCCTTTTCACGGTTATTTTTTCTCATTTGCATTGCAATGTAATCTAACGTGGATAGTAGGCAATTTCGGGTTAAAACTATAAAATAGCCCGAAATTGCCTCCCATCCACGTTAGATTACATTGTAATGTAAATGAGAAAAACTTACCGTGAAAAGGGCTATTGAAGCTTCCAGAATATATTAAAAAAAAAGAACAAAAGTTGAGGCCCTGTCCGCACTACGCCCTCCTTAATTAACTGTAAGTAAAATCGCGAGATCGAATGTATTGTTTAAAAAAGACTTCTTGGTAATTTCCTTTCAGTTACTGATGTTTATACTGGATATTCAAGGAGATCCAAAGGGTCTTTCCATCGGAGGACTGGTGATCGTCACTAAATCCATGTCAATAACGGTAAGGTGCCAGTTTTTCATGTCATCAATTAACCATGACAAGAACCAAAAGTAATCAATAATGGTTATGGAAGGGTAATACACACTTTAGAGTGTTGCGTCTAGCACGTGCCATCGGAGTGAAGTTGCTTTCAGCCTTATCTACGGATAATATCTAACGATCGTTGTCGCTTTTGTTCAGCTATAGTTCACAAATTGCCCGGCTATAGTCGCCATTAGATCTTATCATTTCTCCGAGGGATTTATACGGGCTCTCTGTTTTTCCTCCATCCTCCAAAATACAATTCGATCGGGAAACACCGGACAAGGAGACTATCCTTGGGTGTGCCACTGGAAATTTCCATTTGACATAACTACCGTACCATGTATACCTTACACACTTGAAGGTGTTAAAATATATCGCAACGCTTATTATATTATAAAATCTTTTATGCTTTCTTTTTTCAGGTTGTTGGAGTGATTATTTCTTACTTTGCTGTTATGTTGAGCCTGCCAAGCTGATTTACATGCACACTGGGATGTACATGAATAAAAAGATAATGATATTTACGCAATATAATCAGTTATTCATGTATGTATGTACCGTAGTAATAAAAATATTCCGAACAAGAACACACCCGAGTAATCCTTTATAGCGACAGGACTTTGTCATACTGCAAGCTTGCTCATTCTGATTCATTGACGGGGGCGTTTAAAGTTCATTGGTAACAGATTATTTAAAATAAGAATAGCAAGATGTTGTATATCGCACAATAAAGACGTAAATTTCAAGGACCATATATTGACAAGAACTAGAACTGTATGTGTATTGACGATTGTGTCAATCAGGATAAGGTTTCTTAGCACATATTAGTTCTTTTCCAGTATCGTTTTCGTCGATTCATACTCAGAAAGGCTTTAAATGAGCACTCTGGATCGCCAGTGATTGACCATGGAGGTTTTAATTCAGAACTATGTGAACTTTCGTTGGAGTTGCTGCTTACTATTATCCATATGATTTGCACCCTGCAGAACAGAACTCGCTAAAACTAATTCTATTGGAACCGTGCTGTAATAACTGACTCCAACACAGAAAGACGCAAAGACTATATTTGCTTGACAACAAAGTTTAGTATGGTAAATTCAAACAGCAAAAAAAGAACAAAAACAAACAACGACAACAACAACAACTACAACAACAAAAAATAATTTATTGATAATGGTGGATCTTGTAAGGGATCTTGCTTACCTTTCAAATGATATATTTAGTATTTTTGAGCTTATAGACAGTCACGCGATGTAAGAAAGATGCAAACAATTTTCCATAAATGCGAAAAAGAATTTTGTTTGGGCGCGTTTCTGTTCATTGTATTGATCATAGTATGTGCTTCGTACATGTAGGTACAGCTCACGAGTCTAATAAAAGTCGGTAACACATTCTGTAATACATATCTCCATGTCTTAATCTTGGTAAATGTTAGTTTTCTGGGAAACCAACGAATCTGCCACCATATCTGTAAATTAAAAAAACAAAACTTTCCTCAGGACGGTGTATTCCACAAACCAAGGTGAGGTTATTGTATACCTCAGGTTGCCAAGGAATAGATTGACTTGATAAATTTTGCAAAGTCACACAACGAATTTGCGTTTTGGAGACATTGGCGAGGGCATCTAAGTCCTCAGCAGAAAGTTACGCCCCAATAATTCTAATTCATTAGAAGTTTTCCAAAACTGGGTATTTTTTTATGTTTAACACTGTATTCAGTATTCCAAATTTTAGTATATTATTTTTAGCAGGTTGTTGGATTTCTTGTCTCATACTTAACAATCTCGTCTTTTTTGCGATGAAAATAAAAACAGTCCTTGCGAAGTTTAGGAAGTTAATTTGCACGAGTGGCTAATATACTGGTGTGTATTTTATCAGCCAGGCTTAGGGCAAGGGCTTTAGTCAACTTTTGCGTCTTTGTTAAATCGACAGCACCTGTTTTAAGAACGGGGTAGCTCTCCCATTTTGCTGCCTAAATTTAAAATAATTTCGTTTCAATGTTCAACTACATACCATTTTTTGATATACCTTTATTAAATACTCACGAAGGTGCAACGCTCATCGCTGTAAAAATAATTCGTAAAGCCGTTAAATTTTGTGTTTGGATCTACATTTGCATCTTTGAAAAAAATTATACACAGTTATTCTTGTGAGATCGTTTATCAATATAACCCTGAATAGAAGCCAGAGGGGTTCAAATACTAATATTGTACCTTTACTATTACTTTATGTTATTATTATTTTTTAATTATTATTTTGAGTTGCCAGTGCCCCTGTTAGGTTTCCTAGGAAATGGAGAAAATCAGTGGGAGGTACAGTGTATTAGAAACCCTCAACTCGCGTGGCCTATAAAAGTGTACGTTGGAACCATCTCAGAAATAGTCGGTATGGCAAGATGGCAAAAGTGCTTTTTGCAGTTCCATTTTCCTCGATATCTTCCTGTGTTTAGTTATAATTTTTTTTGTTGTTGTCTCACTTCTAGTTTGAAAGGAAACTGCTGGAAACTGTTTATGTGCGACATTCAGATTGAAAACAGCTGTCAATTTCTCACATCAAAAGTTACATCCATAGTAGACATTAACCTTTCTTTCTCAAGGACTTTCAAACATTAGATGCTGATCAACACATAACATTGCAGTTTCATGTTTTCCTGGAAGCTCAAATGCAATGCAATTAAAAAATCATGTTCGAGTCCTTGTTAATCAAATTTCATACAGTATAAAAGTAAAGAGAACAGAATCGTAATTTTAATAATAAACTGGCTTGAATAAACTACTGTTGAAAATGAGTATAATAATTAAAACACGGGTAGGACTTCTCTTGGTTTTATTAGCGTAAAAGAAACACAAACACATTAAAAAGTAATTAATATTTAAGACGGATAACGAAGTGAGATTAACTCTGTTTTCAGGTTATGTTTTATGATCGCTGAATCATGCCTTTAAGAGTGACGCCTGATGAAGTTTCCGTGCGAGGGAAGCCTTTCTCGATTTCAGTTCAGCCTACTAAGAACGACGTACCGATAGCGGACGACTTGACTTCGGATCAAGAAAATATCAACGGAAAGTTGCTTAAAACAATTGACGAAATATACAGTCCAGTGCTAAACCTGATGGCGTTGTTTGGAACATACTTCGGAAATAGAGGTTTAAAGCACTTGCAGGATGTTTCTGGTCGGACACAGAAAAGGGGCTATCTTTCCGGCATTTATTGTGTTGTGGTCGCTTCTGGTTTCTGGTTGAATTTCATTATGTCCGTTGTCGATGTTTTCCTTGGAGAAAACCTCTATCTCTACATACTGTTTAGCTTGTGGAGTCTTTTGATCGCTCTGAGCGCTACAATCTGCTTGATTGTGCTGTGTGTGCCTCTAGGAGATTCAAAGAAATCGCTGTTTGAGAATTTCCTTCGCAATTTACTCCTTATCAAAAGCAATGTTGATCTAGAAAAAGTGAAAAGCAAGGCAAAGAAAGGCATAATCACATTTTGTTTCCTCTTTATATTGGGTGCAATAGGTGTCATAATTACCTATGAAGTAATGGACATAACCATTACCGATGTTACACCCTGGAAACAATGGTTTGGCTTTACCATATTTTCCCTCATCTTTTTTACTTATGGTATGGGTGTGTGGTTTCTTCCTGTTCTGTTTTTCAGCATTACATGCTTGATACTTGAGGCATTGTTTGACGATTTGCATAAGCGAATGTCATCATTTCACATGTTCCTTGTGGATATAGGAACATTCAAGAAGGAGCATTACAGATTATGTGAGGTAGTTGAGTTTGCTGACAAGGTGCTCGCCCCTCTTTTATTTGGACTGGTTTCTCTGTACATTCCTTTCATTTGCTTCGAATTTTACATATTAGTCAATCCACCAAAAAAACACGAATTTGTGTTCCTGATTAGCAATGTATTCTGGCTTGTGAGTGCTGCAGGTATCCTAGCAGTTATCATTGCATTTGGATCCAAAGTCAGTGAAAAGGTATACAGCATGGAGACAATCCTGTTTTGTACACGTAACTTTTAGATCGGGTTTTAAGCTAAGTTTCTGGCTCAGGCTAGATCAGTTTTTATGTGAGTGCCGAAAAGTTATTGGTTTTACATCACTAAACTACACGACTCGCTTTAAAAAAGAGTGATGACGCTTTTTCATCCAATATCAGACGAAAAACCAAAACCAATTGTGACTCGTTCTCGTAGTTTCCGTCAGTTATATGTAATTAATTCGAGTTTTGGTTGGTTCGCTGTATTTTCTGTGTCCTTTGTGATTGGCTAGAGTGATTACTTTGGTTTTGTTTTCAAGATACTCAGTTGAAAAGCACTCCATTTATGAGGATTTGTCATTTGTTTGCACAATTTATTTTCCTAAACATAAGTTTAAACCATTTTTTTTGTTCCTCTCCTCCTTAACTATGTCTCTTGCAGCTATATACTGGAAAGACACCCAATCTGTAACATTTTATTTATTTTTCAGATCCACAGCTTTCAAAAGATCTTGCAAACTTTGCCTGTTTCAAAGGAAGACGAAGGGAAGGTATTCACTGTTATTCAGGTATTGTTTTTTTCTTATCCTGATTGTTAACGAATATTCCAATCAAGAGATATAAAGAACGAAGACTTCAAGAAAAAAGGAATTATAACGCGTTACAAATACGAATTATTAATATATGTCAAAATTAACGCCTACTCGCCCCAAATTACCCAGGAAAAACAATCAATCGACTCACCGATCAGCCAATGGCTACTCAGCCAAACATAGAAACAAAAAAAAGTAGGGAAACAAACAAGAATACGAAAACAAGCAAGAAAACAAACAAACAAACAAACAAACAAAAATAGACAAACATAAACAGAAAAAAGAATAAATAAATAAACAAAATAAACCATGTAACAAACACAATACATAGAAAAAAACAACAACAACCAACCAACGCAAATAGACAACCAAACAGACAAACAAACGAAGGAACAACCAAGCATGCAAGCTAACAAAATATTGGTTATTCCCATGAGTAAAAAAAGTCCGAAAACATAATTTTGTTTCAGATAGTGTCATTTATGCAGCATCTTCAGGGCGACCCAAAGGGCCTCTCCATTGGAAGATTGGTAGTGATTAACAAGGACACGTCCTTAACGGTAACTTATATTAAGATAATTTGGTTTTATCAAGTGGGTTGATAATGTGTATTGGCCACTGTAAAGAGATTCGAAAGCTAACGTTTCGAACGTTAGGCCTCCGTCAGAGCGAATCCTTCGTTGGATTCGCCCCGACGAAGGGCTAACGCTCGTAACGAATCTCAGCTTTCCAATCTCGGCTTTCGAATCTCAGCTTTCGAATCTCTTTACGGTGGCCAATTAACATTATCAACCCAGTTGATTAAACCAAATTATCTTGTTACACTCCCCACCGACGCAGCACCACATTTTCTTTAGAAACTTATTCCCTCTGGTAACATATATTGGTTAGAAGAGATATTAGAGAATATAATTGTAAGCACTACGGCCTGCAGCAAGCCGCTGCTGAATCTGTTCGCTTTTGCGTGTAATGAAAAGAGAGTCCAAGTTATTTCACACAACTAAATATATGTACATGCTGCAGTATCTATGAAACCAATTATCATCGTTTATTATGTAATCTTTACGTTATCGCATCATCCCATAACTAAACTAGAGGAAATAGGCTGAAGATGGTCGGTATTACATCAGATATTAAGTTTATCCTTTTTTTTATCTTTTTTTTTTTTTGTTCTCTTTAGATTATTGGAGTGATAGTTTCGTACTTTGCTGTTATTTTGTCCCTGCCAAAGTAAAGGAGCAACTTTCAACAATATATTATGACTTAACTATACCTAATCGTGAATGAACTAGAATGGATCTGTGTAACAGTTTATTACGTTATTTCATAGTTAATATCTGTTTTTACCCTTACTTTTGGATAACTTGGCGCAAGAGTTTAAATGGGACACAAAGTGCGGGCGCTGATTTCAAGTTTTGTAATCTAATTCAAACACTGGTGATTAATGTTACTACTATTAATTCTAATTTTTATTAAGAAACACTTTGGTGAACCAATTATTTGGTTAAAATAATTAATTTTGCTAATTATTAAATCCATTTGCTCTTTGTAAATTAAATCATTGAACTATGGGGATATTCTTAGAAAAGCTCAATAGAGCTTGCTAAGATCGCCTGCTTTTATAATACTCAGAAACTTAGCAGATATATATCTATTGCTACTATTGAGTTATAATGATTAGTAACTATATGTAAGAATGAAAGGAATAAAGGTAATATTCTCTTGTTACGTGACTTGAGGTTGCTATGGCAACCGTGCTTTCAAAGATTGTTTCACTGCGATTTGAAGTTTTTAAATGCTTTTAAGCTTAAAATATATATGTTTGTGTGAAATTTTGGATTTTATAGAGCTTTGTTTCTCAACCAAAGCTTAAAGTTGTTGTGGATTTATCCTTTATTCCTCATTTTTCCAAATAATGTTCGACATATAAGATTAAGAATCCAAGATGGCGGGTATCTTAAAGTGTGACATTTTAGGAGTGATATGGCACGTGACTCTCTATAGGTATACACGTTTGGATGGCTTACATGCCATGTATAGGCGGGCTTTATTGTTATTGAACCCTTACCTTAAGCGATAGTGCAGGTGGAGTTCAAAGAGCCCCCACTCCAGGCTAACAACTGAGAAAAAAAGCTTAGGGTGTACCTGTATAGGGTTGAAATGAAGATAAAGATCAGAGCAATGAAATAATGAAATAATAATCATGATTGAAATGCTATATAAGTATTCTACAACCATTCAATTTTAATATATATAATCGTACTTAAACGATCGCTATAAGGATTTATGTCAAGCTAAAGCATGCATAATATATATATATCTCAAGCTTTAAACACTATAACAGCCATATGTAACAGCAATTCCAATACATCAAATGTAAACGTACTTAATCGTTAAAAGGATTTATGTCCAGCACAAATATGTATAGTATATATCTCAATACATCATATATAACCAATCTAGTTCAATATATCAAATAAAAAGTTGCGGGAATCGTTGCACGGGTTCATGTGCATGTTGTTATACCACTTTAATAGATATATCAAACACAAGCATGTAACATAAAAATCACTTTGAAAAATCATATGTATCATAAAGAAGTCTAAATGTGCTCGCTCTTTAATTTGGTTGGCAAATACAACTGCTGTTTTCATTCATGTAGCTAGTATACTGCTTACCTTTCGCTGTCGATGCTGCTGCTGCTGCTGCTGCTGTGAATTCAGTGCTGTTATCATTTTGCTCTTCTATATCACAAATATCCACAACAAGACTTTAGTGAGAAGGTCGTCATCACTGGTTTCGTTTAATGGTGAACAAATTAATAACAAAGGTCAAAGTTAGCTACCCATACTTTCCCAGATGAATAAGGCACTGGACGATGTTTATTGGGGGAGCATGCGCACAACAGGCCTACAAATAATTCGGAGGAAGCGCACCGGTAAGCGGAGAAAGAGAGAGAGAGAGAGAGAGAGAGAGAGAGAGAGAGAGAGAGAGAGAGAGAGAGAGAGAGAGAAACCGAAGACCGTGGACAAAGATGACTAACGTTTCAAGCCTGGGTGCTCCGGTGGGAAGTGACCTCTCATACGATTGCCCTATCCCAGCACGGGTTATAAAATATAAAAGAGGGAGGAAAGGAGTAGTAATCGAATAAGTAGAGGAATGGACACCTGCTCTCTTATTTGGATCTTCCTTTGATTTTAAAGTGCCACTGAAATGAAATTTTCGTACTCTCTTTTATTATCCCAATCTATAGTTCCAAACGTGCTTAAAGTAATGGTGAACTTTATTTCTGTCAAATCCTAACGGAAAGTGCTTTTTTTAGCTGTTGAAATCGACTTTTTGGAGCAAAACTGTGTCCGGGCTCTGGAACCGAGTTTAA
>Ga0126339_10003893_pt1 | contig 10934 bp, 8 predicted proteins | sample OrbTmetagenome_2_FD_92532 | JGI IMG/M metagenome (GOLD analysis project Ga0126339, IMG submission 92532) | Coral microbial communities from Petempiche,Puerto Morelos, Mexico - Orbicella T R C metagenome | ecosystem: Host-associated > Invertebrates > Cnidaria > Coral | place: Petempiche,Puerto...
CCGCGAAAATCGTCTCGGTTGATTGCATACGCGCCATAGGGCTGTCAATCAAGAGGTAAACTTTTACTTCCGGTAAAAACGTAAAACCGCCATTTCTCCGCCAATATTTAGCCTTTTTCAAAAAATTTTTTCAGAAATAAGAGATTATTCTTCGACCACTATTTTGACCCAAAAATCCAAATTTGAAGAAAATTGCCGACCCGAAGGTATACTGTAACCTTAAGCGCAGTATTTCGTACTGTGTGATTCTTATCCTGCATTTTGTGTTTATCGAGCTTCAAACTGATTTTACTCAAATCTAATTTTGTTAATAAGGAGGCAGCGTGGTCGAGTGGTTAGAGCGCCCGATTTGAAATCCGTAGGTCCCGGGTTCAAATCCAGTTTTGACCGCTGGCGCTAGCTGATGTTGTTCTCGGTAGCCCCGAGTTCAACTCCTCGGTCATGCTTGTAAATAGCCAACTGGTCTGCCTCCCGCCAGTTGGGATTTTTAACCTAGTTATGTTTAGTTGATTATTTATTTATAATTGTTTGTTTACACTGGTCCTGAAAGGCTCAAATGGGGAGTGGCCAATTAAGTATACATACATATACATTACATTTAATCTCTTAACAAAAGTGGATCCACCTTTCTGTTTTTGTTGTGCATCAAAATTAAACATTCAATGGACTACATAAATCCAACCCAGTCATAAGAAATCGTTTGAAATAAATGCATTCCATCTATCTAACTTAATTTCATTTGGTGACAAACCAAGGATTTCTCTTACTCTTACATATAGGAAAGTATGTTACACTTTATTGAAACTTGGAGCTGATGCAAGCAGCAGAGACAGCAACCGCTGGACACCGTTAATGTGGGCATCAAAGCTAGGGTGGGGAAAGTCTTGTCAAGCATTGTTGGACATGCAAGCATCACCAGATGACGTCAACATGGACGGAGATACTGCCTTGCACATTGCCTGTAGGCAAGGTCACGTAGCCATTGTCAACTTACTGCTGGAAAATGGCGCAAGTTTAAATGTTTGCAACACGCAGAGTTTAACCTGTCTAGAGGCTGCAGTTCGGGCGGGGAATAGCGAGGTAGCCATGGCTATGGTCAAGCATCAAAGGTGAGATGGTCTTTTCTTATGTGATTAGAGCAAGTTCGTACGTTAATCCTACGTACACTTCGGTCATTTCAAAGGGGAAGTAAGCCTATGTTAGATAGCAAAGTTTACTCCTCTTTCTTCTTAAGGAACCTCATTCTTGGTGCTTTGTAAAAACAGCGGCGAATCAGAGGACTAAAATCCTTCCAAACAATTCAAGGGTTCGACCCCAAAAGGTAGAGGTCATTTTTAATTTAGAAATGTCAGCGAGATCAACGATCGTTTCGTTACCCATTTTGGACCTATTCCAGCACTTAACTAACTAATTTACGATTGGAATTGGAGTCATTAATTTAGAGATGAACTAAAGCAACCGAACAGCCACTGAAAAGTAAAAGAGTTAACATGTTAACATATATGAATGTCACACGGTTGTTACCTAAATAACTTACGATGAATCACAGGTGTAAGTAATAGAGCGGGTTTTGACTGAGTGTCGTAAAATCAAAACGAAAGTAATCATTCTGGCCAATCACAAAAGACACAAACAATCCAGTAAACCATTCTAGACTCGAACTGAACGAATGTAGCCTACGCGAAGCGCGGGAAAACGTGTGTGAGCGAGACACGATTGGTTTTGGTTTTACCTCGATTGGACGAAAAAGAGGCGCCAGCTTTTTAAACCAATCTTGACGCGTTCATGTAGTAATGCACAATCAATTACTTCTCGACACGCAACTGAAATCCGCTGCATTACATTCTAATCTATCTTTCGTCCTCCTTCAAATTCCTGCTAGGATGCATAGGGTACCTTTTGTTACGAATAATGAATTTTCAAGTTTGCGATATTGATGCCAATTCATTTGCATGTGAAGTTATGACTTGACAAAAGGTGCAATTATCATTCTTGTTAAGGCTGCCGCACACGAGCCGATTTTTTGTCGGCCGACAAAAAATCTTCACTTGTCGGCTAGTGTGCGAATTCAGACGAATCTGCGACAAGATCGGGGCTTGTCGGGCGATTTCTGACAGTGCTAGATCTCAAAACGTCTTGTCGGGCCTTGTAGGCCAGTGCGCGGTGGACCAAGACAATTTGTCGGGGCTAGCGCGCGCCTCAACCAATTAGTAAATGTCATGAGAGTCACGTCAGTGGAATAGGCGCTATCTTGATTTTGAATGACTCGGCCCCAAGTCTCAACGCGGTTAGTCGCGACAAAAAATCGGCTAGTGTGCGGCAAGCTGATAGCCCGACAAATCTTAACTCGATTTGACCCCGACAAAAAATCTGCAGTTCTACGACAAAAAAATCGTCTAGTGTGCGGCAGCCTTTAATTATAGAGTGTTTTCACACGACGTCAAGGCGGCCATACTGATGTCCCAAACCAATTTTGTGGAAGTTAAACTCACTGCTTATGTGTACACTTTCTTTTGTTGCAATTAACTTGCATGCACGCTGGTCACCTTCACGTGAAAAGTGAAAAGGTTCTATGCCTTTTGTGTTGAATATTTGTCATATCATGATATCTGTTTCTGCCACTCACCAGATGGCCTGAAATAATGGAACACAAGGACATACATGGCCACACACCTATGAAGCTGCTAATAGAGCACTTTCCAGAAAGCGCTGAGCTGTTGATGGACCGCTGTGTTAAAAGATCAGAGATGACGAGTTCCAACGATCCACAGTTTTCTGTTACTTACGATTTCAGCCTTCTAGACCCAGGCCCTGACGACCCAGCTTTCGTTCATGGAAGACGTTTCTTCGGACCAAGCACCATGGTGAAACACGAGCGGAAAGGACTGCTGCTTCATCCACTAACCCAGATGTTGCTGAGTCAGAAATGGTCGACCTTTGGACGCTTCATTTACTACTTGAACTTTCTATCGTATTTGATCTTTGTTGGTCTCTATTCGGCTTTTATCGTCATTGAGAGAAATAAGCAGAACTTTACGTCACTCGTCAAAGTGGACGGAAAAGACTGTTACTATGAAGACTTTTCTTACTTTGACGACAATGACACCTTTATAGAAGATTATCAACTGGTATGTGACAAAGTGTCGGAAGTTTACGATGTCGAAACGGCATTTAGCAAAGGGTTTTCGTATATAGTGTTTGGCTTCGCACTTGTCCATCTTGTGAAGGAGATTTTCCAAATATTCATTCAACGCTTTAGGTACTTCACAGACATCAGCAACCTGCTCGAATGGGCGCTCTATGGTACCGCATTTGCCTTCATGATACCATTTGTTATGCCTGACGATATCACTGAAGATCTATTCAGCCAAATGACAGATCCTTACTTTCTCTGGGTTGTGGGATTGGTGTCGATATTCCTCTGTTACGCAAACTTGGTCCTCTTCCTCCGCCGATTTCGCCTGTTTGGTATTTACGTCACCATGTTTCTAGAGGTCACCCAGACGGTGCTCAAGGTGCTGATGGTCTTCTTTGTCTTCATTTTTGGGTTTGCCATTGTATTCTTCATCCTCTTTAAGGAGCAGGTGAGATGAAAATGTTAAAAATTAATTGTATCGATCCGAAGGGGGATGACTCCCACATAAAAAGGACGAGGGTGCTGCTACCTCTTAGGGTGTGCAGCCTCAAAGGGACCCCCACCAGGAGTTTTCGCGGTAGCCAAAAAAAGTCATTGGGAGTACATGTACTGCTTTAGAATCGTTACCTCTCAGGAGTGAAAAACATCTCAAACCACGCCCACAAAACAGGGTCTTGGTACCTCTTAGGGTTTTTTTTCAAAATTTCTGACGAGCACCCCATCCAGTCCTTTTTCAACAACCTGAGCGAAGTCATCTTCAGAGTCAAGTAAATAGTGTTTGTCAGTCGATAGTGATAAAATCCTGGTCCGTTAAAAGTGATTGGTCAGTTTAGCCATGATGTTATTGGCTGAAAGACTCGTGTAAAGTTCTTCAGCAGTCATTGGTCGGTTCCAGTAAGTTTCGATCTCTATGAGGTCCGTCTATTGTTAGTCAAGTTGTCCTGTGTTACTTCAATAAGTTATTGGGTAGTGGTACTGAGTTAAAAAGCCAGCTGATAAGTTGGATAGTAAGGCACTCTGTTGTTTGATTGTCAGATGTCGGAGGGTCGGGGGATAAATCGTTTGCAACTGATGTCATCACCGCCATGTTGAATGACAATGAACAAAATAATTATTCTTAGTTTTATTGTTCTTGTCATCCAACATGGTCGCCAGGGTATTGTCATTAGAATCTCTCGAGAAAGATCGCAAACCACGAATAGGAGGGACTTTTTTATTAGGATCACCGTTTCAACCATAACCGGCTTGGGTTGATACGGTTGACCTTTCTCAATACAACACTTTTCCGCCCGTTTTCGGTTGAAACGCGTTAACTCCTCAGAATTGTCCTTATGCAAGCTACAATCACGTAACATAGTCACGCAAATGCATTTTCAACCGTTTCAACCTGGGTTGAGACCGGATGAAAAAGTTGATCAACCAAAGCACGGGTTTTCCCCCAACGGAAAGCGAAAAAACCCAACCAACCAGAAACGGCTGATCTCAAGAGAGCACGACTTTAGTTCGTTTCCAGTCTGAATTACTTCTTCTAATGCGTTTCTCTGTTTGTACCACAGGATTCATTTAGCGATCTCGGGAGATCTTTTCTCAAGGTGTCAGTGATGATGATTGGGGAGCTAGAATTCGATGATACATTCATTAAAACCATTAGCAAGAATGCTACGTCGCGATCGACTACCGCACCACAGAATCCGTTTCCTGAAGCTGCGTTTGTCTTCATCACTTTTTTCCTGCTTCTTATGGCGATCATACTGATGAACCTTCTGGTATGTAGTCAACTAGAAAGATTCATCTCTTTAATCCATGCAGGATTTCGAGCGATTTTACTTATCGCATTTGCTTTGGTTTTGCATTACTACCTTATTGTCTCATGAAACCCACGCCACTTTGTCATCTAATCAGAAGTAAGACCAAAACCATTCATGGCTCGTTTGCACACGTTTTCCTGCGCTTTGCGTAAACTGCATGTATTTGCTCGAAGTTTCGATTGGTCCACTCTGTTGTCTGCGTCCTCTGTGATTGGCTAGAGTGATAACTTTAGCTTTTGTTGTATGACATTCGATTGAAAACTGCGCCATCCTGGATCCTCGACTACCGTTCATTGATGAACCATTTACTTTTAGTTTAAAGTTTTGAAACCGGTTTGATTTTTTCTTTCCCTTGTTTCAGATTTTGGGAAATGAAAAACAACATTTCAATTTTCTCAGTGAGTGTCAGTGAATAGCTTGGGGGGAAACTGGATAATATAGTGAAAAAGTGTTAGCCTGGGAAGAACACAACGCAAATTAAAATATTGCTAAATAAACAAATTTCACCTTCGTGAACTTTGCGCTTGCTCTTAATGGCCCTCGCTCATTCTTTTAAATGAGTAGGAAACTTTGAACGGAACCGCTTTATGTTTCGTAAAACAAATGTGAAAATTTTCTCTCAGTTTTGCCCTACTTAAATCGGTTTCCTTTTACACGCAGGTTGGTCTTGCTGTGGGTGACATTGACTCCATACAACAGAATGCTACGCTAAAGAGGTTGGCCATGCAAGTCGAATTTGTAGCAGAGATTGAAGAAGGCTACCCAAGATTCATCACGCGGCGGGTGTACCACCCATCACTGGTTCTCAAACCAAATCGCCCGACTCGATGGAAAAGGTGTGTAGATCTGTCCGGTACAAAGTCCCACGGCGAAGAAAATTGCACTTCGTATATTTTGCATTCCGTTTATATTTAAAATTGAAAAACGGTCCCGCTTATGAAACGTTATGCCACTAATTAAGCGCCCGCCGATGTGGCACTAAACAGTAAAAAAAAATGACATGATGTGAGTTACATAGTCCGGTTGTTCTAAACCGGTTAATGTTAGTTTGAGAATTAAAACGAAATCAGCCTGTTTACCTTGCATAAGTTACCTAAAATGAAAACCGAAGGGCGGAATCCGCATAATTTAAGCAGATTAAGGATTCAAATGTCACTGAAATTAAAAGTTACAAAATTTGAATCTGAATTCCCGCTAATCCTGTAAAACATTGGCAAGGGACGAGATTAGTGAGACTTTTGCAGGCTTATGTGTACTGAGTTAATTCCTTTTCCATACTCGTCAAAATTGCAACAAAAATATTGACCAAAAAAATATATAAAAATCTACAATTATTAGTTTTGTTTTTCGGGTTCCATTTAACAAATTGACGTCAGTTTTTCATGCGTCTGCCCTGTTATTGATCATAAATTTCGTCATAACATTGCCAAAGTAGCCTTTGATCGACAAATCAGCAGACTACGTTGACAATGTTATGACGAAATTCATCGTCAACAACAGGACAGATGCAAGAAAAACTGTCTGTCCACTTATTGACGACGAAAATTAGCCAATGAGCGCGCGAGAATTTCTGCAGTTATTGTGAAAAAAATTTAATGTAACAAATATTGCTTCTTCTTTTTGAGGTTGATGGCTTTTCTTGGAATGCAGAAGTTCTCGAAGCAGGACTTTGGACTACCTGCTAATGAAATCGATTCAGATTTATCAGAGTACACCGAGGTCAGAAAGCAACTCGACAAGACTAAAAAACGCGTCAAGACGCTGGTTAATGTGATCGAGGCTCAGAATACACTGTTACGAAGATTGGCCAGAAAAATTGATCCCGAGGCCGAAATGGACGCGCGAAGTCTGGACCAGATTTCTCCCAGTATGGCTGAGGACCAGGTAACTTTGGCTCCAGACTTCTTTGATGGGCAACCGCCGGAAGACACGGCCCAGGAAACTAAACCACATATAACAGTCTGTTAGTTTAGAGAGTCCTGCGAGTTGTCGATTGGAAGACTTTATGTGTTCTCGGGAGAATCTTTTTATGCCATAAACTGCAAACTTTAGGGAGTAGTAGACTTTAACTCGTTTTGTCGGTTCAGAGTGGATTATATTTTTCAGAGAATCAATCTTTAGGATATTTTATTACACAATAGTCCATAGACAGCAGCAACACGAACAAAATACACTGTGGTCAGTGGTCTGTCTGAAGGAAAAAAGTTGTCGTTGATTTTTATTTTTTTGCGTTTATTTGTTTCTAGTTTGGTATATTTATGCGTAGAGAGCAATAGAGCACCAGGTTAAGTCTAGAGATAAGATGAAAGGGAAGCAACTGTTTAACAGCAAAATCTAGTGAATTACTCGCTACTTCACTTGAACGAAATGGTATGAGTGCCTCGTACAAGTTAAGTTCAGCGCCAATAAATTGAGACGAATTTCAGGTTTAACGAACTCCAGGTTTAATGTCACTATACTGAACAGGACAAAAGGCCCTAACCTCTTCCAGACGTTCAGTTCGTTGGGGCGCAGCGCGAAAAAAAACGCTGTTTTTCGCACTGCGCCCCAACCTACTGAACGCCTGGAAGAGGCTAAAAAGGCCCCAACAAGCGCGGGATTATTTAATGAGAACGAGGCATGCGTAGACGAGGGAAACCGCAGAAGGCCGCGGGCGCGGCTTAATAACAATACAGCAACAGCTATGGGGCAGTGACAATCAGAAGGCGTTAAACATTCCTCAAGAAACCTTGTAAGTACAAAAGACTAGTTTGCACAGTACTAGTAAGATCATTCAGTGAGGGTCGCACTGAAAGTGTTACCGACAAGATTACAACGAAGTCGACGAACGTTTCACTGTATCAGATAAGCTACAAATTTTGTATTGCGCATTTTAGTACCTCACTATGGAGAATTTGAGGAAAATTTCAGATTTGAAGGATTTACTTGAAAGAGCACAAGTTTGTCCCAGATCTTTCGACATGTACATTGTTAGGGGTTTGTTCCACTATTTATAATAAGCGCTATTTTTGTGAAACTATTTTGTAGGTTTGGAGAAAATAAAGGGAAAAGCCCCATTTGAAACAAAAATGCACTTGTCTAGTGATTTGTCTTTTCTTTACCATCTATGAGAATTAACGGGAATGTCAATATTAAAAACCGTGATCATATACCGTAAGTAAAAATAAAATGAAAAATAAAACAATTTGTCATGGTATTTAGAACTGAAAACCTGTTTTAAAAAATCCCAACTGGTCTGAGGCTGGTCAGTTGGCTATTTACAAGACGCGGAGAAGTTGAATCTGGAACAACCGAACGCAAATCCATCTAGCAGAAGAGAGAGGGACCTCCGAAGTATAACACCAGCGCCTTAACCACAAGGGGACTCTACCTCGTCAAACAAAAGTCCAAAAATGAGTGCCCCTCCCCCCGAATCCCCTCAAAATCGTTCCGCTTCCGTGTCAAATCTAAACTCATGGGCTTATATTTATATGATTTATTCATGTTACTTCTTTCGATCACACGCCTCCTATTGGAGAGTAAGATAGTCCTTTTGTACAAATATAGTGTGCTCAGAGTTATTTTGTGTTTCATATCCCTAAGTTTAGAGTTATCATTATACGCACAAACATTTCTGACGCAGGTCATTCCTCCGAGTTTTCCAGGAAGGACTCGAACCCAAGACTTATTATTTCGTCTTCTTTCTTTCGTTAATACTGGCTGATCTAAAAAATCCGAAGGTACGGCGTTTATGGACCTTTGGTCTCCGTAAAGTGAATAATCTGTAGTTCTGACATAGCTACTGTTTACGTAAAAGCAAGACCTGGCGTAAAAATTATCCCCAAACCAACTTCAGCACCGTCCGGTCAAGTTACAATCAGGCCCTTTAACACTTGTAAAGCCTTTAAAAAGCACTAAAAACAAGAGTCAGCTGTCAAAAGTTTGGTTCATTGAACAGAATTGAACGAAACAGAAACTCACTGACAACGGCTGTGCTTGTTTGAAAGCGAAATCTTGTTTTGTAAAAGAGCAGGAACTGTTGGCGTCTATGCTATAAACTAAAACCTGAAAAGGGTTAGGCTGGTTGCTACAGCAACCATTTTAAGTAAAACCTTCAAAATTGATTTTCTCTTCATGAGTGCAATCGCACGTAATTAATCTTTCTTCTCCATGTTTAAACAAACTTTTTGTCCCTTTTAGCCTATTGGGCCACCTTAAGTTCTTTTTATTAACAAGAAAAATTAGCAGGTTAAGGGGTAAATATGAGAGGTTGTTATATTGGTCATTGTTGGTAGGTGCCTGAGCTTGACGTGAAGTTAATAAATGTATGTATTGTTTTGCTTTGTATTGCGTTACCGGGTTGGTGTTATATGTATAATAGTGAAATTTATGTTGAAAAATATTACACTGCCAACATTCGTGGGCTTCTTACATATCCCGCCTGACGTCGTTTTCATGTTCTTCAAGCCTCAACTTCCTATCTTAGAGAAGCTCTCTCGTCGCAACAGGGCTAGATAATACTTTCTCACAATGACTTCTACGACAGCGAGAGCGAAAGGACCAAGATCGAACAATTACAAAGATTCGCCGCTGCTGAGTCGAACAAGTACAGCCGCAAGCAAAGTCGACTTGATGGATTCCAGCATTGAACTAGCTTCGTTAAAGTTTGTGGGTTTGTCAACTCGGTCACAACAGATCCATGAAATCATACAGGATGGAATTGTGAGTGAATTGAGAGATTATCTCTTGGATAATAACAACGTGAAGATAATCAACAATCTTGACGAAGAAGGCGTTTCTCTGCTACATTTAGCGGCACGATGGAATCGAGTGGAGATGACTCAAATATTGATCGATCATGGCGCTCGAGTCAATATTCGATTGAAGGATGGTTCGACCCCACTTCACGTCGCAGCGAGGTAAGCTAGAGCAGGAGAGATGGCTATTACTCTCCGTCCTGACTGAAAATATCAAGGGTGATCGTAATTTAAGTGCTTTCAGCTTGTACTTAAATGTCTCAACATGGAATTAATTGTCGACAAATTATAAAATTGACATGAAATGACCGGAGGGTTTGTATTTCACAAGCTTGCCTTTAAATTGTAGGATTTGATTACTTTCCTTGAAAGTGTATTTCACCTGGGAAGATATTTATTTTGTAACTGAATACACAACGTCCACAACCCGGAACATTGGAATTTCCAGCGTATTCGTGCGGGAACATAATCTCTTGTTTGATCTGAATACCGCGGAATCGTTCCCTAGCAGTTCTAAGTGCCCTAGAATTTTGATGATTTCTCTCAACATTGAAATCAGTGAACGTTCAAAACAACATTTTCTGCTATGTCCATCACTCAAACACAACGGAGATCTCATTTTGCTGTAGTTATAGCATTCTAGCTTAATTTTACAAGCAAGTAACAGAGCCGGTTTTTCTATGTCAGAACTGCGCTCACAAAGTTTACTAGTTCGAGTCCATCAGGGACAGTTTCGAAGTCGTTCGCTTGTGATTCAGTAGTCTTGAGTGTGAAATATTATAATTCAATTACCACATTGTCCTATTTTGCTAAATGCGGTGTCCAAGTGAATAATTTAAACTTGATTTATTTTTGTAAACTATGTAACGCGGGAGTGTCACGTTACGTTTTAAACGAGAAAAACATTCAATTTAACTCTCATCGAAGGAAAGATCAAAATAATAGCTAAACTAAGGTAGAACAACACTTGATAGGTAATACTCACCCAAAAAGAAACACGGATGAATAAATCTGTTGAGGATTTAGACGTTTTACGTGCGACAAAGGAGCATTGAAACAATCAGCAACTCTTAGCGCCAAACTTGAGTGTCTTTCCAGGCGTCCGATAGACTGTTCACAGTCCCCTATTTTTTAGCCTACGTGTAGCCGTACCCACCCCCCGAGGAAAAACGGGAGGGAGGGAACGTCTACGAAGAGCTGACACGAATCGTGTTATGTGACGTCACGCTTTTGCATGGAAATATATAATGGTTC
>Ga0126339_10003894_pt1 | contig 10934 bp, 8 predicted proteins | sample OrbTmetagenome_2_FD_92532 | JGI IMG/M metagenome (GOLD analysis project Ga0126339, IMG submission 92532) | Coral microbial communities from Petempiche,Puerto Morelos, Mexico - Orbicella T R C metagenome | ecosystem: Host-associated > Invertebrates > Cnidaria > Coral | place: Petempiche,Puerto...
GTAGACAAAATCTTCCAGGTTAAACATTGTCACATTTACAACCTGTAGTTATAAGGATACGTCACTAAATTGGGCGTCTTTGTTTGTTTCAACAACGGCGGCAAAAATTGAGGAACAGAGAAAAAACGGTTGGAATTCAAATTCACGAAAGAAAAGAAAACTGATCATTTTCAACACTAGAATTTCCCTCATCCAATTATGAAATAAATAGATAATTGCCAACCTTAAATTCAGGGGAACCTTGGCCGTTTCTCCTGTGAAAGTTCATGGGTTGTGGCTTTTTTCACCGTCAAAGTGCAATTTGGTTCAATTTTCTCGGGTTGGCGAAAAACCGCACCGTCTAGCGTGAAAGGAAAAGAAACCAGCGAAAAAACCGCAAATTTAAACTGCGTCAGTCTCGACTACGTTTTTGATAATTTTGTTACTGACGAAAATGAAAACAGCCTTGAAGCAGCGCTTGAATTTCTTCATTTGCAAAAGGAACTATTATCAATTAAGCTTAAGGGGACTGCAATGGCAGAGCTCGTCGAAAAAAAATTGATATTTTAAGAAGACAAGAGAAAGGAGTTGAGACGTACACTGATTTTAGCTCACATCCAACCAAACAAACGAGAAAATCTCGCCTTAACGAGGACGACTGGAATTTACATAAGGACTTTCAATCAGGAGTTTCAATTAATTTAACAACAACTTACGCGAGATCATGTAAAAAATGTATCGAGTAGAGTTGGTGTGTTTATGCCACACAAACACTAGCTACCCAAATATATTAAAAATTTTCATACAAAAACATCGACATTTTCACAGTTTCCTGCAGGGAAACTGAAGAATGTTTCGCCGCTTGATATTTTGTTTGGAATCGGAGGATTTTGTCTAGACTTAATAATTTTGAGTTGTGGTATTCGCGGAGATTTAAATATACATTTACGTTCTTTAAGAGGCTTTCCTAGTAATTGGTGGACATTTTCTGGCGCGAGATAATTGCTTCCACGTATAAAAAATAATTTCCATTTCTGACCAGATGTCCTAATAAGGGATTTCTCATAATGAGATAATCATCAGTTTAATATTTTGCCTTGCTGAAACACGCTTCACTCTGTCAAGTGCTCATTGAAGCTTCGTTTTCGAATTTAGCTTGATTGAATTGAGTAAAGAACATACGAGTCGACCTAATGTTGAATTTATACCAGTCTGTCAGCTAAGTATATACAAGTTTTAAAATGGGTATTGTTGATTTACAAGGAAACTTTATCACAAGTCCTAGAAGATCACAATAAATAGAAGTATTCTAAACAACAGCGGTTTTTCTTGTGGAAATCGCACAAAAATATGTGCTTCGTAGAATGGCGTCATTATAAAAGCGCTTGATTGACCCGTGCTGCGCTACAAATAAAATTTCTACTCGTCTGAGAGGGAAAAATAACTAACAATGTGTAAATTATTATGAATATTGCATGTTGTGCGCGGACAAAACTGTAACAGTATTCCACTTCATAAATTAGTTATATACTTCTTACTACATTTTCAACAAAGAATGCTTCGGGTCTGTTCTTGTGTGAATAAACGTCTTTTTTTTTTTCTTTTTTTTTTCGAATGACTCGTTATACTTAAGGGAACCTTTTTCCCTCCTGTAAATCAGGCGCGTCTTAACAACTTTATGAAAAATAAACTCATTCCAAGATTTTGCGGTATAAATGAAAAATTATTAAAACATTTCCATTCATCTCTAAGATCAAATCAATGAAACCCTTACAACACGAAATGTTTAAGAAAAAAAATTGTCTAAAGCTTCGAAAAAACTTGGCTAAAATATTATTGCAAAAACAGGTAAAAATCGAACATGCTGATACATGTTCTTTTCTTCAACGAGAAAAATACCCCGAACACATCATAGTATTTACATTTCTTATAGTAAGTCAGCAAGCGAAAGCAAACCTAACGAATAAAATTCATCGTTCTACTCAGAAGAATCACGTACGCTTACCTTTCGCCAAAGGACATATCGCAGCCCAAGAAGTAACTGGTCCTAAACTCACGTACTGCCCCAGAGCAAGTTCCATGAAGAACAAAGGCATGCCGCATAAGAACAGCATACACACGTACGGAATTAGGAACGCGCCGCCGCCGTTCTCAAAACACAAGTAAGGGAAACGCCAAACGTTGCCTAACCCCACCGCGTAGCCGATACATGCCAAGAAAAACTCCACTTTCTTTCCCCATTTTTCACGTTCTTCTAAATTGATTTCCACCTCTACTTTGTAGTCGTCGTTTTCTTCAGGCAGGAGATCACTGTCTGCGGCACCGTTGAGGGCCACCTTCTTCTCGTCGAGTTCCATGTCTTCTTTCTAAGAACACAAGTACATGAATTGTACGTTTAATCGATTCGTCGACGCCAGGAATGTGTATAAATTAACAAGGGTTAAAGTGAAGGCACAACACCCAGCCGCGAACTAACAAGCGCTCTCTTCGTTACGCCATGAATATTTACCCTTCCCTTTAGTCGCGTTAGATTGGTCAAAGGGACAGGCGCGCAATCAAAGCCCTCATATTTGGTTCCTTATAAAGAAACATTTAAGCACCCCACTCCCATTGGTCGGAAAGCGCGCCATTATCTTCACCCTTAATGTTAGTTTATTTTGATAAAGTAGGTTGTAAATTAAGATTATTAACGGTTGATGCCAGGTGTTTCACGAAACGCACTCGGGAAATAAACTCCTCATCTTCGATACGAAATTGTTTTGAAATCTTTCGACCAGTAAAATACTTTCAAGCGCAGTGACGCAAAAGATATCTGGTAGACACTGATTTTGGCCGTGATTTCAGAAAAGCCCACAAAAAATGTTTCCTTTCAACCTGGTGGGTAGTTTTTTTTAGTGGTTTTAATTGTTTCGCAAAATTTTTTTGGATTAATGAGCCCACAATATGAAAAATGTCCGCATGACGCCCTCAGATATATTTTCTTTTCTAATCCCACTGTATAAACGATAACTTTTTCACCGTTGCAATAAAACGGTTTCCGAAATTGAAAAGTTCATGCAATTTGTACTCTAATTGACAGTTATCTCTAAAGGAATTCTTTGTTGAATTACAATAAAATTGCGTTAAAATTAGAAGATAATGATCTCGCAATTTCAAATAACAAACTGATTTTACACCTATTCCAAGGACTTCTTTATACCTGCGTTAGCTACCCTTGAAAAAACCTTGTACATCCTATTTGGTTCTATAGAAACATTCACTACCGCATAAGTAACAAGATCTATTTTCACAAGTTGGTTTGCAGTTCATCAGTATATCGTAAAGTTGACCAGCAAGTTTTCAAACGTTCTCAGCACGCCATTACAAAAACTATTATACTATTTACAGTTTGAAAATGCCGGAACAAAAGGGAGATGTCTAGAGCGCTCAAGAACAAAGATATTCTTCAATCCTGCCCTTAAAACTCGCTTTAACATCTCTGGATGTGGCGTTCGTCTCTAACACCTGATAATAACAACATTGCGAATGTCCTATCCTCAACAAAGTCTACTATTCTACACCATTCTACACATTCTAGAGTATTCAATCATTTGCATTATCACCTACGGTAAACTTCTTGAAAGTTGAAGTCTAAATTCAATAACTTAGAAGAATATTTCAAGTGTCTGTGTTGTAACATGACTTGAATTCCAGACTAAAGCGACATCAAAAAACCATATCAACAGCGTTGAGACTATTTAGAAACTGCTCCAGAAAAACATCAACAACAAAAAAACTATGCAATATTTATCAAACTTTATCACTATACATCATTTTCAAATATGATCTGTCGCCACTCTTGTATCGAAAGCTTTAAAAGTGTCACAAACTTGTACAGGCGCCGCAATAAGACTTGCCTGCCAATTGTCCTAGTTTCACTTACAAGCCGACACCCTGGATGCAGTTTGTCAGAAGTACAAGCTGTATCTGGCTGTAACTTCCGTACACCAGACTAATATTCTGTAAATTGAATCTAAATACATTACTCGCGAATTTGGTTTCTCTTCCATTAACAAATTAATGGAAGGAAGTTAAAACCCTTTAAGAATTCCTATCTTTAGTGCCCACGTTGGAGATTGTGAAATCCATTTTTTCCCCCCACTGTAGGTAACTAACTTAAGAGCCACTGTCTATAAATATGAAGGATCCCACGACAGAACCGAAAATCCGAATTTTCTTTTATTGCGTCCAACCATTTTGGTGAACTATTTTCAGACATATTCTTTAAAACCTCCAGCGAGTTAACGTTTTTGTGAAATCTAGGATAGTTGGAAAAACCGCTCGGTCAACCAAGATGGCAGATGGAATTTAGGCAAAATTGAGCATTTTCAACAGGCTAGAACAGAACTTGCCTTGATTTCATATTCACACATTTTGTAATTTACACTTTCAATTAATCAATTCTCTGAGCAAAACATCAACTTGAAGTAAATGCGTTTTGTCTACTTTTTTGCTTTTTACATGCCAAATTTCAGCTGATTTGATAGGGTCATAACACTTCTAGTATAGGAATATCTCGACAAATAAGAAGTTCTAAAAAATAGAACATTGCTATGGGAATACCATATCTAAATGGTTAGTTTGGTCCGTGAAAATTTAGCTTGTTAGACGAAAAACTATGAAGGGCATTTTAGGCAATTGCGCCATTTTTAGACGACCGAGCGAAAACTTCGATTTCATCAGTGATCTTTATAAACATAATTCGACATGAGTCATAACACAAAGTATTCTACGGCTAACTCCGCGAGCGGGCAAGATGAATCAAATCCTGCGCTGAGATTGGCCGCCCGAGCGGGCAAGATGGAGCTATCTTGCCCGCTCCGGACTAGCCGCCGTGTCCCGCAAGAAAAATTGCCCCGAAAACCATATAATAAATCCTTTATTGACCAAGCTTGTTCGGTCAAGATGGCTGGATATTGGCCTCGTTCTTTTTTTTGCGAGTTTATAGACCTCGACTCCGTCTCGGTCCATAAACACGCGAAAAAAGAACTTGGCCAATATCCAGCCATCTTGACATCACACTCAATAACCCATACTTATTATATGTCTAGCTTCGTGGGCGGGCAAGATAAACCAAATCCTGCGCTGTGATTGGCTACCTGAACAGGCAAGATAGCGCTATCTTGCCCGCTCGGGATTACCTGCTGCGTCCCGCAAGTAAATAGTGTTCTTTTTCCGTATGATAAATTCTTTTCCGTGTTTATGGACCTCGACTCCGTCTCGGTCCAAAAAGACGCAAAAAAAAGAACTTGGCCAATACCCATGCAGCCATCTTGATCGAACAAGCTTGGTCAATAACCATGCATATTTATTTTTTTTCTCGGTTCGTAACCGGGCGGAATGAATTCAATTGAGTGTTTTGAAGTTGAGAGAGTTTGTTTGGTTGTTTGTAGCTCGGCGCTGTAATATGGCGCGGAATCCTTGCTTTCTTTCGCCGTACAATTTTATATAAAAAATGAATCAATTCCAGTCGAGTTTACCTCTCTGATCGTTGATGTATTTAAGAGAATTTATGTGGGATACACTTAGCCAACTTCCTCACTTTCTGCTATTCAATTTACAGTGGAAAGTGTGACTTCACGTGATTCGCAAAGACTGACAGCAATTGTTTTTGTAGTACAACTTCAAATGTGCAGTACCTGAAAATATCCATACTCCCCCATAGAAGGGATTGGAATTTCCTGGGGGGTGGGGGGTTCTTTAAGACCGAAAAATTTAAAGAAATGTATCAAGTTTAATTGGAATTTCCAGAGGGGTGGGGGGGGGGTCTTGGAAAAACTCCCTTCCGTGGGGGAGGTATGGATATTTTCTGGAACTACACAATTTCACACCGGAAAAAAAAATGGAGATCTGCACTGGTGAACTAAATTAGCACTGACATAAAGTAGTTCGAAATAAATGTGTTCTTTAATACATCTTTCTGTGTCTAGTATCTGAGTTACTCGCTTGTTGCGAAGATTTTTTTACGAATCGTTAGTAGACGGCACGTACGCCGATTCAATGGCAAAGTTGCGTAAACAAACCCATTCGTAATTCAAACCATTTGCCGCGGGGAAAATATACATGTTTCAGTGATATTTGCAGGCCTAAGTCGGTCCATATTGGGAAAAACCTGCCCTCTGTCTGGGAATATGGGCCCTGGCGTGCGGTCTCAGGCCATGCTCAAGACCTCGGAAACAGTTTTTTCCAATACGGAACCCCGGCCGACAAATACCATATAGATATGTTCTTAGGCATCGTGTATCGCAACGGAAGAAACTCTGTGGTAGTTGCCTTGGACATGGTCACTTCTCGAGATCTTGTCCAAAGGGATATTCTTGTCGGAAACCAGGATGTGGAAGGAAGCACCATTCACCTCTTCACCCTTGTGGGAGCGGAGGGACCATTGGACCCGAAGTAAAACAAGACAGCGCCAATCAGCAACCCATTATTCAAGACCAGAGTTCGGTTGGTGGAACAGCCTCAACCGTCACTGAGTCCAACCCCTCCTCAGTTACTGAATCAAGCACATTTGCAGTATCCAGATATTCCATTCCAGTGGAACCCACAGCGAGTAACAGACCAAGGTCGTCCCAGTAAGAGTCAGTGGGCCAGGCAGCAATAAACAGCTTGCCACGTGCGCCTTCTTAGACAGTGGGTCGGACACTACACTCTGCTTCAGAAGTCTGCTAGAAAAATTGAGCCTTGAAAGCGAACCCACTGATTTCACCTTTTCAACGGTCAATTATGAGGGAAAGGAACATGGCCATCAAACCCGCCTAGATATAGAAGCACTTGACGGACAAACAAAGTTTACTCTTGATCAGGTTCTGACAACGGAGAGCCTACCCATTGGCGAGAGGCACTTTGCCAGCAATAGAGAACTGAGAAAATGGCCGCATCTTGATGGCGTCAGTCTTCCTGAAATAGAGAAGCATAGTGTCTCGATTCTTATTGGCAGTGACCGACCAGATATTATCGATGACAATTCAGAGATCAGGAGAGGAGATAGAGGCCAGCCTTATGCTGTGAATACTCCCTTAGGATGGACAGTGTATGGTCCAATGGGTGAACCTAACGGTGATGGTGTCCCCATCAATGTCAATAGGAGTGATCATGAAGAGACACTAAGTATGCAGCTGGAGCATTTGTACAATACCGAGTTCAAGGATACTCTCATGGATGTTGAAGAGAGTTTGTCACTTGAAGACCGAAGAGCGAAGCAGATTATGGATGAATCAGTGGTCCTCGTCAATGGCCACTATCAACTCAAGCCGCCTTTCCGACACAATCACGGAAGAGACTGCACTGGTTGAGAAAGAAGATGGAAAGGGATCCTGAATTTCACCGGCAATATGCAAGTGTTATCAATAAATATCAGGAAGAAGGATCCTCGAGACAAGTTCCAGATGAAGAAGTTTCTTCCCTCAAACCAATTTGGTACTTACCGCATCATGCTGTTTGGCATACAAGGAAACCTAATAAGCCAAGGGTGGTGTTTGATTGCGCCTGCAAGTCTGAAGGCGTCTCCCTGAACAATCAGCTACTGCAGGGACCAGAGAACACAAGTTCATCAGGTGTTCGTGTCCCCGGAGGACCGAGGTGCTCTGTGCTATCTCTGGTGGCCAGGTGGAGATTTTACAAAGGACCCGAAAACCTTCCAGATGTTTGGTTCATATCTTTGGAGCCACTTCATCGTCCAGTGTTTGCGGTTACACATTAAGGAGAACAGCTTTAGACAACAGCGAAACTTTCTCCTCGGAGACCATTGACGCAGTCCTGAGAGACTTTTATGTTGATGATCCGCTCAAGTCCTTCAAAACCAGTGGTAATGCAGTACAGATTACAAAGGAGCTTCAACAGCTACTTGCGAAAGGAGGATTTAAGTTGACCAAGGTGATGTCCAACGAGCGAGAAATCCTAAACGCTTTCCCACCCGAGCATCATGCACCAGCCGTCAAGAATTTGGATCTCAAACTAGACACCCTGCTAATGAATCGAGTCCTAGGGATTCATTGGGATGTGGAGGTGGACACTTTTAACTTGGTTGTTTGCGACAAACCTCAGCCAGAGACCCGGAAAGGCATTCTGTCCTCTATTGCCACGATATATGATCCCCTTGGTTTGGCTGGTCTCCTACTTCTGCCTGGTAGGGAGATAAACCAAGAGCTATGTAGAATGAAATATGGATGAAATGACAAGCTCCTAGATGAATTGGTGGTGAAGTGGAGGAATTGGACGAGTGGAGTCACAAGCCTTACAAGTTCTGGTGAGAAGTGTAACTGATGTCTTCAGAAGAGATGTTCGTAAACTCTGCCTTCTGGAAGAAGAGTTACTGAAGTCTATTGAGGAGTCCATGGAGAAGAACAAAACCTGAACTTGTGACATTAGTCATTGGACTACTAAAGTAAAGTTCTCTAGAGAACTGTGAATGTAGATTTGCCACGTAGTTCCTGTTGTCATTCTAAGTGAATGCCTTAAGACTACCGGGGTAGTCTTTGGGGGGAGCATGTAATGACTAAGATTCATTTAATTCAAGTACAGACAGTTGCGGACATTTCAGTGAGTCATTCATGACGTCACCTCTGATCGTATGTATCGTAGTCGCTACTATAGGTATCAAGTTTAGGAAGAGCACATGGTTTTTCGTTAAGAAGTTAGTTGATGTAAGTATCGATCGGTTTTTACTTAAGTTTCTCATCGTTGGTATTTTGGTTTTCTATTTTGCTTATTCAGCGCATATATGTTTTCCCATTTCAGTAAATCGCTCGTTCGTGAAAATAAAAGTCAAGTTCAGCGTATCTCAAATATAATCCTTGTTACCGCAGTTCAGCAGCGAACATTGGGTTCCTACATCCATATTGACAGGCTATGGCTCTTAAAGTTTCTTTGTAGACAAAAGGAAATCAAACAAATTCAAGAATTCATGTTAGGAGTATAATACCGAGAGGTGATTAAGTGATCAAGGGAACGTTTAAGAGGCCCTATATCTGAGTTTCTCCGAATTCCAAGAACCATAAAGATGATATAAGATGTACAGATAAGTATTCTGTTAATTGAATGGCAGGAATAAACTCAGTCAAGCAACTCTTTCTCTAGCAATTTATATCACTGAAGGTAAATACCGTTTTTGGAAACTCACGGGCCACTGGGCAATCTATCAAAATAAAAAAAATTGCATGAGTAATACATTCAACCAACCGGAAGACAACTGAAATTATTTTACCGCACGGAGGTTTCAAAAATGATTATGTCTTGCACAAAATAACGTACAAGTTAAAATAATAAAAACCTAAAGCAATTAATCTTACGAGAGATGTGGGTGGGAGCAGAGGCTATTCGAGTGAACAGTTTTATGGACATAATCTTCCTGCTTTTTATCGATTTACTTCACCCTTTTGAGAAGCCAGCCATGATGAATCGAAGCAATGTCTTAGAGGCCAAAGATTCTTCCTAGGTTTGAGGAACGAAAACCAGCAAATTGTTGATGTGATCAAGGCCTACGAGGTATGCGCTGGGGACGAGGGCGGCCGATGTCCCGTCACTGGGTCCCGGATTCAACTTCTTTACGCTTTGTATATAGCCAACTGATCTGTCTCCAAACAGTTGGGAGTTTAAACAACTTATTATTTACAATATACGATGGGTACCACGCGATTTAAAAGTTAATGAACCTGCACCACCTGGCAGTGCGTACAAATACATGTACAGTACATATTGACCGATAATGACTTCAATGGTGGTTAGATGCCTTGATTAGTCTTCGATTGCAAAGTCTTCCGATTTGCTTAACGTTGACTATTCTGGTAATTTTGGAGACTGAGGAATTTTCAAATCTTATTATTCAATCAAAACCTAGAGCAGGCACGTCGAAAATTGTCACCCCAGCATGCGTAGCGCAAAGAAGTACCCATCATTTCGTTGAGCAAATGCGGTGTGGAAATCGCAGGCTCAACTCACGTCAGCTTTACTTGGAGTCAAAGTTGAAGTTTTGGTTGACATGCGTCACACAACACAGGCTGGCACAATAGACAAAATGTGACTTATATGAAATAGTTATAAGAAATATCACAGAGTGACTTATGAATACGAAACTGAATGTATAATTATTATTTAATGGTTATTATTGACTATTTTTGTCAGTTATTTTTAATTTTGTTTTTTTTGACTGAAGAGAGAACATTTTATTACGAAAAAAAAATTCAAATTTCAAGTTCAATACTTCAGGGACGGGTAATATTAAGCGCAAGTTGAAAGATTTGTTTAGAATTTAAGAACCCTTGTAACTTTCCACACAAAAAATTTTAAAAATAGATTGTTTAGTGTACATACTAAACGAACACGAGTAACCTTATCGATCAAGCCGAACTTATTCGTTGTTAAGCCGAACGATTGGCTGCACGGATGGTGTATATTTAGAACCCTGTCACATAATGTGATATTTCAAGGAATCTGTTCTGTTACATTATGTTTATTACGTTTCAAGAAACAATGCCCTTTTGACATAAAATGTCTCGAAAAAACTTTCTTCACCACAGGTATGTTACTCCGAGCAGAATTGCACTGAAAAAAGGTTTGCACAGCGTCCCAAAACAGGAGTCTTTGTGTCAAAGGAAATGTGATATTCCCAAAACGAAATATTATGCACGTGTCGACATGTGCTGTTTATAAGAACAACAGTTTCCGGCTACAGGGAAACAAGAACATCACAGTTTCATCGGCACGACAGAATTGAAACACTGATAATGTTTTCATCCTTAGCACAAACCTGCTGGTAGTTAGGTTCACCGTTCACATCAATTACTAAAAATAAATGCTCTTTAGTTCTTGAGGTTGGTATTAGCAGTAAATGTGTTATACTGTGCCAAACAATTTCACTAGCTCATTCTTTGTACTTTAATAATTGGCAGTGATCGATTGAAATCCAGTCTACGGGA
>Ga0126339_10003895_pt1 | contig 10933 bp, 3 predicted proteins | sample OrbTmetagenome_2_FD_92532 | JGI IMG/M metagenome (GOLD analysis project Ga0126339, IMG submission 92532) | Coral microbial communities from Petempiche,Puerto Morelos, Mexico - Orbicella T R C metagenome | ecosystem: Host-associated > Invertebrates > Cnidaria > Coral | place: Petempiche,Puerto...
GTATATAAATCAGAGCGTTTGGGTCTAGAATAGGGTATAATTTTTCACAAAACTGACTAGTTGGTTGAAGATTTTATCTAAACTAAGGAAACCAGGAATTGCCACTCAAAATATAAAAAAAAAAAATCAAATCGGCAAGTTTAAATTTACGCAAATCAGCCTCAACAGTGACGATAGATGGGGGGATTTGGGGAGTTTACTCAAGTATAGGGTACCAAAAATTCAGCTGAACTAGCTCTGGTATAGGCTAAGGGTTCCAGGGTCCCAGCGGCACATCCCCACCCAGAAATTCCCCCGGGGCGGAAGCTTTTGCGGTACCTTGTGGGGTATTGAGCCGAAAAAAATATGACAGGAGATATTTGGAAAATCAACTGACTTTTGTCGCAGAATTGGTACCTCGTAGGGGTGAAAAAAAATTCAAGCCGGGCCCGCAAAACAGGATCTTTTCACCGATTTCCGACAAGCACCCCCTTCCTTTTTATAAGGGACTCCCCCGGGCATCAAAGTTGAGTTCCTGTGTCAGGTTCTTCCTCCATAAAATCTCCAAAACAAAATAGGTAACTTTTCATCTCCTATTTAAATTCTCAAATAGAAAACAGTTTTTACAAAATGTTACAAGACATTAACTTGCATGAAAGGCTTCCAAAAATTGCAATGCTCAAAGTTTAACCATGCTTGAAAGAAAAAAGAAACGAAAGTTTTAAGTATGTGGAAGTGGTCAAGGGTTTTTACTCTGTGTTTATTTTCATAAAAAATCAAAGCAATAATTGTATGTGGAGAGTTTATTTTTGTATTAGGAATCGTTCAGAATTTGAAAAAGAGGCAAACGACAACTTGGTAAATGAAGCCACAGGCTCACTGAACAAGGCATAGACCAATTAAAAATGCAGTTGATTTTGAAAGCTATTTTCCTCCTACAGAACGTATTTTGCTCAGAATGATTAAAGCAACACAAAACAATTCTACCCAGATAGACGAGCATTAGACAACTGATTAAATTTACGATTAGCTGAAATAGTTAACATGTTTACACGTCTGACAATTTGTAACACCGTGTTATGACCACTTGCTTTTATTTCTAATCAATTTTCTTAAGCATTTGATACCTAACTGGACCTAATTGAATCCAAAGGTGCCTCTTTTGTGGTTCATACTTGCGACGTAAAACAGATTTTGCCCAAAATATCCTTCGTTTCCACTCAGGAACATTTTAGAAGTTCAAAATTTTATCATATCAAGCTAAAAATGCTTAAAAAATTACTTTATGTGGCAACTGAGATGTAGGCTAAGATGAACTGCTACTCGTTTCAGTCTCTAGGAAAAACGCTGTACTTGCAAGCATTATACATCGAAAAAAATACACTTCGTGTGCTCAAAGACTATCGGGAAACCTTACATGATTCCAGTCTTTTCATCACGCGAGACGCCGAGTCCATGTATATACTAAGACAAAGTATTGAGACTCGTATTTTGCAGCCATGGTTCTTCTTCAGTATCAATCAGTGAAAACTAAAAACTCAGGAAATACCACTCAGGATCGATTACCACTAAATATAGCAATTCTCTCGAGAACTCTACGCTTGACTGAAAGGGGGCTAGAAATTTTCTCGCGCTTTCACTAAAGAACCATGGGTAATCCACCGCACTATCCGTCTTCAAAAGCGCGGGAAAACCTCTTCACCCACACGAACCATGTTGGCTCACCGTCGGGTTGGCCAAATCCCTGCAAAACTTCCAAATAGTAGTCAAACGTCCTTTTGTAATTGACAACTATTGAGCAGCCTAGTTAGTGAAATCTCACGCGTCTTAATCCAAAATTGTAAAAAATAGTCAAATCCAATTAAGTCAGATAGAATATTGAATATTTCACTTTATATACCAAAACTATGACGGCATGGTTTGAAGTCTTCAGTTCTAGCTGAATGAAAAAGCCGATACCTGTTGACTTGCCACATTTTTACCCGCTTTTTCCTGTAAAAGCACTGGACTTCGCTTTATTATCCAGCTCCATGCATGCACTGAGACAGGCGCGCAAGACGAGTACATATATCTCGCGATATTGTTAGTCTAGACCGGTTTAACGGGTTATCTATGGACCTGATTTTTCTGACCCCACGAACGCGTCAAAACTAGTTCAATGTAAGAATTTCGGGGAATATACTGCGTATCGCTGTAAACTGTTACTCGTCCTCTGTAGCTTGGCTCACTGTCGGGTTGGCCGAAATACTTTGAGACTCGTCCAAACATTCAACTGTGAGCTGCTGTAAGAGACATACTCTCAAGAAAACGCGTGAAGGCTTTGAAAAGGTTCCTCAGTAGCTTGACGCAGAAAGTCTGTGAGATTGATCTCCGTGCTACGTGATCTACGTGATCTATACCCATTTACTGACGAGCAAAAGCTGTCCGCGACCTGAACAGCCTCGTCGACTCTCAAGTACCTTCAATAAAACGAAAATCCAATTAGGTCAAACACAACACTGAATTCTATAGCCCCGTATTGAAAGGAGTGCTAAATTTAAGTTCGAGTTGAATGAGACGATAAGTATCAGCTGAAGATATAATTCTAGAATATCTAAAAATGGACAAGAATATGTAAGAAAACCTACTACGAAAACAATTGGAATCGGCGAATACGGGGGGCGCCATCAACTACGGACTGTTGCCGACCGTCACAACAATTTAGCATTCATTACAACAGACCTTTTTAACTGTGTTAATTTCTTTCGACTACTCCTTGCATTCTGGATTCACGTGCTCTTTTATCAATTCGTTACCTTTAACCCTACGAAGCTAAGGCCCCGTCCACACTATACAGGCGAAATTTGAAAACGCAACTTTCTTTCTACGGTTAGGCCTTCCGTCCACACTAATCCGTCAGGGAAAAAAAGAGCTTTTCGAAAACGCTCTTCAAACTGGGGGGATTTGAAAACGGCGGCTTTGCGTTTTAGAGTGCGAAGGAAAACATTTTGAAAACGGAGCTTATCGAAAACGATGACCTTACGATAATCGTGCGATTTCCCTACCCGAGTTTTCCTCAAATACAAATTCCTCCTACGTAGTGTGGACGGAAAACACTTCATGTGTTTTCCGAGTGAAATCTCCGTTTTCAAATTCCTCCGGCGTTGCGGCAACGAGGCCTGAAGTTACTGTCAGGAACGCAAATATTTGTTGAAAATTACTCCATAGTGGTTTCCTCAGACCTACTGTTAAGTTATATTAGTTCCTTTTAGGACAGTAAGAGCTGGACGAAATACTACATGAACTGTTACAAGTGCTCGAAGTATTCTCTCAGTATCGCTATTGAAATGAAGAGATTCTGGTATATTTAAAGGGTTCCTTTCACGACCATTCATAATATAATGTGCGCCAGTCTCTGACCCCTCCATTACTGACGACAGAAACCAAACCAGCGGGTTAAGATTCTCAAGTGCTTTTTTACCGTTTTTCATCGTTCATCTCAAAGAATGGAAATCCAATTAAGACCAACAGAAGGAAGCAACAGGGAATATATTTTTAGCAGATTTTAATTCTTCCAATTTTTGCGATTTTTTCACGTTCTCCGAATCTGAACATTGGACACACAAAAAATAAAAGACATGCAAAAACTTCATGCTATGCGATGAACCTTGCTATCTATGTATAATAAGGTCATTAATCTTCTTTTTGATTCGCACAGAATAAAGATACTGTTAAACTCCTGAAGCTGTTAGAGGTAACTGACATTAGCGTTTTTTTTTTTTACTGCATACTTTCGGTGAGTGATGTAATTAAAGAGAAATGTTTTCCATGTGTTTCCCCTTAACAGACCACAAAATATCGATAACAAACCAAGTTATAACTATTCCGGAAGTTAATCGTTGTATAGTACGCTCACTCACTTTGCCAAGCATTTGTAATGTGAAGAGTAACCGTTTAACTATAGCCAAGACGAAATGAGCCCAGCAAATGTCAATAACTTTTACTGCAGAAGAACGCTGGGTGCAATAAAGCTTGTGGTAATATCATTTTATTATTCAGCAGGGCACGAGAAGGGCGCAAACTGGGGGCGGGGACACTTAAGACCCTTTTGCGACCTTCTTTGAAACCAGCGCAAAGTTTTAATAATGGTGCTCGGTTGATGAGTTTTGATAAGCTCAAAATCTAGTTTTCGAACAGGTTCCGATCAAATGACCTCTTTACTTTATCTGAAAACGGTTGCATGTTTGGCTCAAATCAACACCGGCCAAAATCGTCGATTTCTTCCCGTCATCACTCAGACTTTTTTTCTATATTCGACACTAGATTTTCACCATTCAGTCATCTCCGAAAAATTTTCAAGTGGATCCCTAGAGGAATAAAGTAAAAGCCGCAATCTTCGACTATAGTTTCATGCATTTCGTAGTATTTATTTACGTACAGATAGTGTTTTAAAAACATCATAGCGAAAGGGCGTTGCTGAATGAATTTTGTGGATAATTGGACGTCAAAGAGTAACGCCTGGTTTGACTTCGACATAAGCACAAGCTTAACGGTAGCACGTAGGCATGCGCAGAATGGATAATTGCCGGTTTTTTCGATCCCATACTTCCTCAAAACAGTAAAACAAGATGGCGGACTTACCCTTATGCTTGCTGGAGGGTACTCTCTCTTGACATAAGCACAAGCACAAGCACAGGGGGAACAGAAATGTTTTGTTCTGCTTGTGCTTGCGCTTATGCTTATGTCCTGGGCGTCCTCACCACGGTGTGCTTAAACTCATGCTTATGCTGTGGGCGCCCTCACTACCGTTATGCTTGTGTTTGTGTTTGTGCTTATGTCGTAATGAAAACCAAGCAGACTGCTGTCACAAACTAAAATATTCTGTCAAATACTGCTTAAACCACGGCCGCCGGCAATCTTTAAAAAATTCGACAATTTTCTCTGATTTATTTCCTTTTTTGCTTGAGTTTTTCCCCTTTCCTAGTTCCCCTTCCATTTTTGCGCATGAAACCATCTGTATCGCTCTTCCCGTAATTAATTTGAAATCGATGTTCGCTAGGAATTGACTTTGCCAAACGGAAACCGGTTGTTACTCATTTCGGCAAACATAAAAGCATCGCAATCGTGTAAGGTTAATTAGTTATCAGCAATTACATAAAAACACATGCTTCGACCGTGCATATTGCAACGAACTTTTCCGGGAAAGACGCGGGCAAGAAAACGGACACAAAACCAGATAAGCTAGAGGCGTGAGCAAGGTCACCGATTGCGCGTGGTTGAAAAACACGCGATTGTAATTAAGCGATTCTGTCACATGGAAATTAATTTCAGAAGTAATTTAAAGCACTAAGTTTTGATTTGATAGATGAACAAGTTAGGAGAGAACAGAAAGCAGAGAGGAAACGTCAGAAGTCTCTAGATTACCCTCCTGCGTTCACTTGCTATTACATCGAAGAATTTCGTGCCGAGAAAATAATCAGGTCTCTAATGCCGATCTCCTTGCAACGAACTTTGAACTTACGATCTGGTGTAAAATTGAAAAGGTACAGAGGCTGAATTGCATTATTAAAATGATATCGATAGGCCACACTTCATTAATGCCCTTTAAGACACGCTGTTACAAGCGTGGTAAATCCGTGTCCTTAAAACCTTGTTCATCACAAGACCATTCGTCGAGTCGTTCTATTTCATGACCTTGTTATCACGCGGTGCAACTGATTGGACGGACTAGAATGCAAGTTGAAGCGCGGTGCACTTCCTTGACGGGCCTGCTTTACAAAATGACAATTTAGGCTTTATCTTTTACAAATTCACGATGCCCAACCCCAATTTTTTTCTTGTAAAGTTGTTTTTTTTTTTCTCAAAAGAATTTCTAATATAGACCAAAAAACCAATGACCACCGCACTATTCAATGCAGCCTAATTTGGTTACACGCGGCTTCCCGTTGTGAGAAATCCGAACTTCTCCAACAAACCACGACTTTTTACAGGCATGAAGGTGAAATTAATTATTGCGTGAAGGAATGTCTTTTTCGTTTCAACAAACGTTTATGCAATACGCTGGCTTGAGGGACCCCCGTTGTCATATTCCCGTGAATTTTAAGGAGGAAGCATTTGACAAGTCAAAACACCAGTCTTCGTCTTTTTCGCTCCTGAGTGGGACATTCGATTTGTTTACAAGAACATCGGCGTCTTCAGCCACACACACAGATTCAGGTACTTTTTCACTGTTTCTTTTTCTTTATGGCGTCATTTACCAACTTTGCGACCGTATAAAAATACAGGCCGCATAGCTATTTGAGTTTAATAATTTTGGGAGGTGGAATTGGGAATTCCCATCCACGCTTCCTAAAAACGTAACTAAAGCAATTTCCCTAATCGTTGTTTACCGTAACCTGCACCGCAACCTTTACCCATTCAGCCGCATTTGCACGAACATTGTTTAAAGTTGATTTAGATCAAATAAAAGACCCGTTTGGTAGCTCAAACGCTACTAAGGTCGGAATAATAAGGTGTTACCAACATTTCGCATCAAAGTTACCCAATTACTCAGTTTACTGCAGGCGCAAACTGCTCGGACTTGTGTCCGATCTGGAAGATTCGATGCCTTTCCGTGCAGGCCGTGTTTTGGTAAGCTGTTTTGATACCTAGCACGCAACGTATACGCAAACTTCAATCTACTTCCTTAATCCTGAAGATAGGTGGCGGAATTTCTTTGAGAAAAGAACCTACTCTTATTAAGGTGACATATTATTGCAAACTGCAGCCCGATCGGAGATAAGGGTCTTAGATTGCTCACGGTGGGACTGTGCAAAAACTGAAATTCTGTTATCTACACCTGATCTGCAAAATGAACGAATTTCATGATCTTATGCAACGTATTTAACGTTTTGCAAGCCTCTTTGGCTCGCCTTGTGTCCTGATAACTAATCAAAACACTCTTTGGCTGAATTGTGGTCGACTCTCGGCAGAAATTCAATCCAAAATTGTCGATGACCTCGCTCTCCTGACTATCCCATTTCTAGCCATCTCATTTGCAAACCCTTCGGATTCTCACGCACATCAGTTACCAAGCTATCAACACTGTAATCATTAAATCTTGTACTAAAACAGGGCAAAATTATTGTTCCTACAACTGCGTGTTCTCGTCAAGTTGTCGCCGGGAACAGGTTACTGTCTGAGGGAGGCTTCCTCTGGGTGTCACGTGTTTAGTTCGCGAGGATTATGTCACGAGCAGTGGTGTTTATCTGTGGGATTTCAAATCGCCACCTGATCATCACGGCTTCTTTACATACCTATTCGCAACAAAACACCGTTAAGCTCCCTACGTCGACACACCGAAGAAATCAAGTCCCTGAATTCACTGTGCTGATTTTTACATCGTTCGGACGAAATCTTAATTAAGTCGAGGCACAAAGTCATCCATAACGCGTCATGTACTCATGTTATTGTTCTGCGGAAATCGAAGTCAACGCTGTTGTTTTTCCAACCTGCCATGTGAGTGAAAGTTGTTGACCTTTTCCTGAATTCGAAAGATATAAATACAAATATAAAAGCTGCTAGCGACAGGTCACAAATCCATTTAGCTCCCGCATTCATTGCGTCGAGTGCGCGGCGCAAAGATGATTTTCATCTTTCAGAAGCTGCGCTCGTTCACGCTGTATTCTCTACTGGTTTTGATCTTCTGCTTGGGATGGATTTTAAGGGTGTTTCCTTTTTTCAAGCGTCTAATATCTAACGCAATCGATAGCATGCTCGGCCTGAAGATGTCACAAGATGATTATTGGGACACGATGTTCACGCGACAAATGCTAAAAGGATTGTGGAGATTCATTTTTTTGGACATCAACAAGAAGACAAAACTCGGTGCCAAGGCTTACAACTCTCCTCTGTTTTCCGTGGATGGCAAGAAGTGCTTTCGTCTGCTGGACACGTCAAAGTGCGGACGCCCCCTGGTCATAAATTTTGGGAGCTCAAGCTGACGACCATTTTTGACGAAACTGCGCGAGTTCGGCGAAATTGTTCGCGATTTTGCCGACATCGCAGATTTCGTCATAGTGTACATTGAGGAGGCACATCCCTCAGACGGCTGGGCATTTAAGGTTAGTTAATTTCGTTTTGCTACAAATAATTTTCCTCACAATTAAGTTAGAAAAGTTTTACATTCATAATGATACATTTTCCATCTGGTGCACATTTTTGACATCAAGAAAGCTGACGTAATCATATGCGAGTTGAATTTCGAAATTCGTCGATAAAGACATCCGGAGAACGTCACTCTTAATTTGTTGTTCCTGTTTCTGCTTACGTTAAAACGAAACGTAAAAGTTCCTGTCACCACAGGAATAGCTATAAAGTTTTGCCAGTACAAGCCGGACAACTGAAATTAATCTTTGCCGGCTTTAGCATCTCTGTATCAAATGTTAACTTTGCTCATACATGTAAATTAGTTTTACGAGGCACCCAATCGCTGGCAAGCGTATTTCTTACTTATATACGTTCCTCCTTGGCTTGCTCTGGTCTTACACGCATGTTTTCCTTGGGTCTTACTTAGAGCGACTTAAAATTTCTTAGATGCTAATATTTTGAAAAGGTATTTTCCATCGTCTAAATCTTCTTCCGAAGGGGCGATACGATCTAGTTATTTAAACCACCTCAAACCATTTCACGTCAAGAAGGGCGCTATTTTCTTTATTGTCCCCGACTCACCGTCAGTTAGGATTTTGAACTAATTATCGCTCTTCAAAAAGTCTTTTTAGACAATTCCGTTTTCGTTTCTGATTGGCTATCTAATACTCGTTTCATGATTTCATTTGTTCGTTTATCCGTACAAGATTGCCTAATTAGGTGTAGTTCAAGGCCAACACTTTGAAAACGAAATTACCTACAATCCAAACATTCACTAAAAGAAATCGATAACATTTTGTCGCGATCGAAGAGCATATTTCAATGTTTAATTATTCCGGTACAGTTTGCGATTTAACTATCGATTTCACTTGAGAATGACGCTCGTTACGTCTTCGCTTAGACCACCATGAAGAGTAAAGAACAAAAAGAATTTCATAACAATCTGAATGATAAAATAAACTTGATATGACAGAAGGTGGATTTTGTCCTTACAAACAAAAATCCGAACACGCCCATGTTACGATAATCTCTCGCTGCATGTGTCCCTGTGGGTCTGTAAAACCATGTTTAGTTTGTTTCATTTTCACAGCATCGAAACAAGTCCCCTTCACCTATTTCGCCTGACCTTGTTCTTTATCTAATAACGTTAAATTGAATTTATGCCCGCAACCCCCACGTTTTTTAGCATTTCGACATATATATGTGGGTGTAAATTGCTTATCTCGGTTTAACTTATTGGGATTAATGTGCTTTATTAGCCCAAAGTAAAGTTCAGAGTCAGATTTTTTTCTCTGTGTCTGTTGTGCTGAAGTCACTTTGCATGATGGTGAGATGACTTTCTCCCCTCCATTTTCTGAGATTTCCTTTTAGCATCTCGTTTGCAACTTTCTTTTGGGTTAATTTCTCTATTTTGATGCCCTGTTTGGGTGGCCTTTTGTAAGTAAAATAATTTCTCTTATTCTATCACGGTCGTTTGGTATTTGCATTTATTTGACATACAATCCGTTTTCAAACTCAACCGTTAGTTTAAAATTGGATGATTCTTTGGAAGCTGTGCAGTTGTTGGGCCACTTGAGTCAAGAAACTGTCTTTTTTCACCAAATATATTTCAGATACTTGCTCTTCTAAGACAGGTGCTCCAACAAGCTTTAAGAATTTGCATGACCATAAATTGCTACAGCATTGCAAAAACATAAGGCGCTTTAAAAGGACGATGATTGTAAACATGCAACAATAAAACAAAATCGGGTCACCAAAGGAAAATTAAGAAAAAGAAACAAAACAGCAATTGATAGTAATTTTTTCTCGTATATCAAAACAGGAGAAAATGTACAGTACTAATTGCACGATAATAAAATAATCCTTATTTTCCCGTTTATATCGCAAACAACAAAGAACCCCAAGATAAGCTTCAAAGAACGCGAAGGCAAATTAAAAAAAACTATTAAGTTTCGGCGACGAGAAGTAAGAGCGAAACAAAGAAAAACAAACAAGGAATTAAGGGAAAAAATAGCCGCAATCGGCTACAACTAGACTAGCAGACTTTTAATCCTAAGACATAATATAATTTCAAACCGCTCTAGTTTGATTTTCAGACAGAAAATGATGTTGCATGCAATGTATTTGTTTCACCTGTACTTAATCTGCAAGATATCCATCATCAAAGAAAATACACAGAAAAAAAGAAGCATTTTCAAGAATTTCTGTACTTTTGTCTTTTAAGACAACGTTTTCCGACCTACAAGGGGATCAGCAAAGTCTTAGATGCTCGAACTGCCTTGTTCAAACACAATATTGACGATAAAAAATATATATATATTTTCAGAGGAAGTGTTTGTCAAGTAATTACATGGTTTTCCCTAGGTGGTCCTTTAGAAAATAAGATGTTCAATAACATATTGAAACTCAAACGATTTCGGATAAAGTTAAAAATGCACAAGATAAAAATAGGTTTAAAAAATTAACTGAAGCACTTAACTATTCAAACTGTTACAACTACTGAAGACGTAAAAACTTCCTGATGTTGCGCCGCACATTTCATCATAGCAAGGGTTTTCTTGAAATCCCAACGTGAGGAAGGGATGTAAATTTCTTAATACGTACATCAATGACACTTTTCCTTTACTCCAATAACACATGTTGCTTTTCCAATTTCCTTCTCCCCCCCCCCCCTTTCTAGGCTTATGCTACCCCCAGCTCCAGATCAAACTAACTCATGCTAGGGGCTTCCTGTTTTTATTTCTTACTGAAGTGAACATGTACATGTATGTGGGAGTTATTATAGTGATTGTAATACTACTCTCTTTCTTGTTAAAGGAATTAGAATGCATCACACAGCAAATGATGA
>Ga0126339_10003898_pt1 | contig 10931 bp, 6 predicted proteins | sample OrbTmetagenome_2_FD_92532 | JGI IMG/M metagenome (GOLD analysis project Ga0126339, IMG submission 92532) | Coral microbial communities from Petempiche,Puerto Morelos, Mexico - Orbicella T R C metagenome | ecosystem: Host-associated > Invertebrates > Cnidaria > Coral | place: Petempiche,Puerto...
GATAATTGGCAAACCACAACATCGTTAGTGCGGTTCTCATTTGAGAGTCCAAAATTAATTGGTTTTGCATCACTACGCTGCACGATTGTCTTAGGAAACTCGCGCCACTTTTTCATCCAATCAGAAGTAAAACCAAAACCAATCGTGACCCACTCACACACGTTTTCCCGCGCTTCGCGTCAGCTACATGTAATTACTTCGAGTTTTGATTGGTTCGTTGGATTGTCTGTGTCCTTTGTGATTGGCTAGAGTGATTACTTTGGTTTTGGTTTTAAGGCGATACTCAATTGAAAACCGTAATTAGGTAAGTAATCACTAAGTCGTTTTAGTCATTTATTCTTTACTGGTAATTACTTCATTTGTGCTCCTAGTTTTCTAATTAGCACATCGAAGAAAACAACTCTTATCAATCAGTAGTTTTCGCGCATGGCTGTCAAAAGTCATACAACAGTTTAAGTTAAGTGTTTTTTAAGCCAACAACACCCAACATGTCGCAGCGCTTCTCAACAGTGTTGCCAAACGCACGCAACATGTTGCGCCCAACAATGTTGCGAGATGTTGCGTTGAAACGTTGCGATCGTTTGGCCGGGGCTTTAAACATTTAACAGCTTTGCCGGTTTCGCCATTTCCTTTGAATTTTACAAACAAGACTTCGTCACATAATCGCAAAACATGAAATACAAGCCGTTTGGAGAGTGACGGCATTTGCTGTATAGATGCCAGAATTAATTTTGTTTAATTTTCTTCGCTACGTAAATCCCGCTTTAACGTCAGTAGGGACTAATTAGCATTGTGGCAATTAGCAAGAGATAATTTGGTTAAATTAACGTGGTCAATTAATTTTTTCAGGCCGTAAATTAGACCTGTTTTGGTAATTATGGTTTTCGAGGCCTATTTAATCTCGACGCCACTTTTACTGTTGCAGTGTTGAATTCAACGCTGAAGGAAATTTTTCAACTAGCGATATAACTGATCTATGGTATTCTACGCATAAAAACAGCTCGAATCGATTTCCCTTCGCTTTGAGCAAGAAAAAATTACATCGAGTGGTGAAAAAGGTAAGACTTTTTACAATTCGATTTCATATTGCCCAAAGGATGGTGGATAACGTCAAATTTTGTTAGCGGGTAGCAATCGGTTAGCCTTCCTCCAGCTAAATTTCCAATGCATAGTTCACGAAAATATAGGGTTTTGTTGGTTTGGGACAATCGACAAACTGACAGAAAGTGAAGATGAAAAACGAAATTACCCAAAAAGACGAAACGTTCAGAATCGTAAGTTAAAATAGGTTGACGTAACCCCTAGAGTAGGATTGAATTTAGCAGATCCTTGCCTTACCTCACTTAAATGCTTACGTAACCGCACGTCGATGATGCCTGTCTACTGTGAAATGACTACGTTTGTTGAACGTTGGGTGATTCAGGCCCCATCAACACTACGTCGGAGGAATTTGGAAACGGTTTATTTCTACGGTCAGGCCTACCGTCCACACTAATCCGTCACGAAAACAGAGCTTTTCGAAAACGCTCTTCAAATCGGAGGAATTTGAAAACTCCAGCTTTTCGTCAGTTCGTGTGGACGGAGAGCATTTTGAAAACGGAGCCTTTCAAAAAATTAATTGTGTCCCAATAATCGTGTGATTTCCCTGACCGAGTTTTCCTCAAACGGAAATCCAAAATGACCGATAATTGTTGTTCCTCCAACGTAGTGTGGACCGAAAACCGTTTGATGCGTTTTTTGAATGAAATCTCCGTTTTCAAATTCTTCCGGCGCAGTTTGGAAGGGGCCCGGTAATTTAACGAGAAATTCTAGACATAACCAAACATACAATAAAAATCAGAACAAATTCCCGATAAATTGCTATTCATGATATATATTGTATTTTCAACTACATTAGCCACAGAGAGAAAAATTCAAAGGAAAGAGACGAGGCCATTTGCCAAAAAATTAACGGTGGGTAAACAAATTATATTTACGTTTACAATTACATTTTACATAAGGTCTTTTCACACGGGCGCTATCAACACTTAAAAAATATTGTTATTCGATGTATTTTTTCCCTTCCTTTTCATTGTCGCAGAGCCCACCACGTGACCTCCAAACAACTGCCTACAAATATTGGTCTGCTCATGCGTAATACTGTCTAAATGTGTTTTGCTGCAAATGATATTCTGCTCATGCGTAATTGTAACCACGCTCTCGGGTGAAAAAGGGCAGATCTCTTACCTTAGCTGTCAGAGAGTGATTAAAATATATGAAAACAAATTTGGTGATCGCATGATAAAACAATTATTGGACTCGGTTTTCGCAAAATATTGTGATTTGTCAGTGTCTCTCGCAGATCATTGATCTGCTCGCCTCTGGAAATCACGATATTTTGCGAAAACCGAGTTCAATAATTTTTAATTGGCTCCATTTTGCCCGACTACTCCCTGGATTGCACGGCCCGGTTATTATTACATAACAAGCAAATTTTGCGGGCCATGGTTCGTATTTTGGGCTTGAAACAGTGGAGCCAAAACAACAAACAAGCCAGATGTGCCGTCAAAGCGTATCGAAGAGTTACAATTAGGTATTTGGTATAACCAGATTCGGCTAAAATTCCGCGATATCGTATCAAAATCAGTTCAGGGACTTGATATCAAAGGACATCGCCTCAGTAAAATATGCTATTGACTTGCTTATTCGTATTTTCGGGCTAAGAAATTTTGTTTAGCTATACTTTTCAGTTTTTTTTTTGTTTTTTTTTCATTTTTATCAATTACCATTTTTTTCTTCATTTCTTAGAATCCCCTGAAGCTCCTGTACCTTGGAATTTGACTGGCGCGTCACGTGACTGCTTACCCCTCCAATCATGTTAGCTGTTTCCAGTACTCTTCAACTGCTACTCGCCATTGTGCCGGTGTTGTTTGGCGTGTGTGGAAATCTTGCCATTCCCTTTGTTTCTTATTGTACAACCCTCAGATGCCCTCACATAACAGCTCTGGCTGTACTTGACTTCACAGTAACGCTGCTTGGTCCAGGGCTCATGTTGCTAACTATTGTCATAGGTCCAACCTGGTTGGAACATAACAAGACACTCTGTCAGAGCTTGAGCTTTTTAAGTTCCTGGGCACTAATCACTTGCTTTCTAGTTCTTTTCTTTTTTGCTGTGTGTTGCCAAAAAGCACAACACGGTGTTTCATTTCCTGAAAAACGCCGTAGCAAAAGAAGAGGATGTGGTGTCAATGCTATGCGTTTGTTAACAGGGTTGCTGGTGGTCGTTGATATTCTTCTGGGATGGAGCGTTTTTAACGACCTGCATTTGTTACCGTCCTGCAACTTACTTATCCATGTTCAAATCGTGTCAAAAAGTTCTGTCTTCTATCTCGCGTCTTCATTCATTTTTATTTCCATCACCATCTTCCTTGCTACCAGAGCAATGCGGAAGCAATGTCGACTGTATTCAGTGCAGATGTTCTGGGAAAGACATAAATATGAAATGAAGATAAACGATCCCGAAATGACCACACTGGCGTCTGTCAGCAGCTCAAACCAGTCACACGCGACCAGCAGGTCCAACCGGCCAAACGTTTCCAGAAGGTCAAGTGGTTGGCGTTCCGGTATGTTGTCCGTTACCGCCAGCCCACTCGTGTCCAGGAAAGCTTCGCAGCAATCCCTCGCAGCGGTATCACTACGGCAAGCGCTCTTAAACGTCGCGCTTTTGTCGTTCCCGGGAAGAGGGGCGGGTGAAGATGTTGGAAGAAAAACGAGTGATTTGACATACCCAGTCGCCGCCATGCAAAAGAACGCCGAAAGGAAACCCAGAAGTGCCTCTAGTCCTCAGGAGCCTTTTGTTATCTCTTCTGGGATTCCGTTCGACTTCCCCATCCTCCCAGTTGGAAGGAGAGTGTTCAGGAACCCTAGAATCCTGCCTCATTTCAAAGACCTCCAACGTCAGCGCTCTCTGTCACGTTTTTTGTTGCTGAAATCTTGCGTGACTGGACTGTGCTGGCTTCCTCTCTACGCTGCAGTTGCGTTACAGCTGTCCTCAGTGGAAAACCCGCAAGAATTACGCTTCTTCATTCACTGGCTAATTTTCCTTCCATCCTCTATCTCTCCACTTCTCTCTTTGTGTGACGCAAATTTCGGCCGGCGGTTTCTGCGGCGAGCAACGTACTATGTTTTGAAGACATGCGCATGCGGCCTACACAAGGTCCAGTTCCAAACGGCCAAGTCAGATGACGAGATTGAGGGAGCTCGACAGGTTCGACTGATGGATGTGCGACCTCTACAGACAAACACATTGTGAGAAACATTTTGAGAACGGACATTTAATGATAAACTTTACATTACGGATTGACAAGAGTCCATCACCCGGAGCCTCCAGGCGTACTATAACACAGAGTCAACCGTTTTCCGTACCATTCTATTTTTAAAACTGTAATTAGCGCAACGGTCTCTTGGTTTCCCACGAAATATCTTACTTGTTTTGCAGATGGAAAATGTAAAATGGAGGACAAAATTGGGATCTCAGTCTTCGTAGTAACAAAGAATGGTCTTAGCTCGGGTATCATTTGGTATTGAAAAGGGGTCAAGTGAAGACCCCTACAAGAATTCTAAAAATAGAAAGATATGGAAAAGGGTTGACTCACAGGATCAGTATAGGAGATGGAGGCTCCGGGTAATGGGCTCCTGCGATTGACCATCATATTTTTGGGTGGGGTGGGTGAGCTATTACCAAATTGCCCTTCTGCGCTGGAAACTGACCGAGAAAAAAAAGCATCGTGTATACCATGTCGCGAAAAAGGAAATATATGCACAAACTAAAGTTTTTAGACATTTCTGCGTAGAAAAAATCGTTTAACTCTTGTTCTTGTCGAATGTCGTGTATAGCAAGCCACGAAGAAGGAAATTATATGCGCAAACTTAAGTTATGAGACCTTTAATATCTGCCCAGAAAAATCCTTTAAGTCTTGCTCTTTTTGAATTGTAAATAATTCACCGGACAATTTTTATGAAGCTGAAGATTTGCATCATTTGATTTTCAAGACAAAACGCACGCTGGATAATGGCGTAATGTACAAAAGCCCAATTTTAAAACCACTGTTTAGCTTTTACAACAATCGACGTATAAATTCAGGGAAGCTTAAAAAAAAAGTTTCTGAACTGACATAAACTAAAGCTAAAAAGAAAAAATATGTTTTTTGAATAATGATAATAATAATCGTGATGTTGACAACAGTAAGTAAATCGGAAGCCCTAGATGGGGTTTTACTGTCTGATAGCTGAGTGTGGATTGTCTATTATTATATCTGTCAATTAGTATGCGCGCTGTGATTGGTCAATTTAGCGGGCCGTATTCTCCTGTACGGCCGCTTAAAATTTTAAGCTGTTTATGTTACCAAAATGTTTTGTGATTTATCGCCAAGTGTTATTAACCTTTTTTGAGCAAATAAAAGTTTAAAACTTTCTTTTACTTCTAAAATTGTGTATTAAAACCTACTAACGACTTAAGAGTCATTTGATAACGATTTCAAATTGAGTCGTTTTGCTTTCGAGGTGCGTCAGAAATTTGAAGCCTTTCCGCGTGAATAGAAATCGTTCCCGAACCCGTCAGGCACACAGTAGAGACATAATAAATCTTATTAACCTCGTCTTCTCGGTTCGTACTGTAAGTTACGGATCCCTGTGTTCTCCTTCGATTTATGGCCCGCGCGCTTCGCGCTTGGGCCATAAATCGATGGGGAAAAACTCGGTCCGTAACTTGCAGTGCGGCCCTCGAATTCTGTTAGTAAAAGGTACATCCTCAATTAACTTTACTGTGGTAGCTTTTGCTCCTTTGGCCACTACACACATTTTGCATTCTTATATTTTTCTGATTTTGTATTTTTGTTAAGTAAGTGAAATTTATGTAACTAAAAAAGTGTAAATAAATTGAATTGACTACTATTCCTAAGATACTCATCATTTTTCGGCAGTCTTTTCGCAAGTTAAGTCATGGTTAAATTTCGTTTACAAATTATATTTGTTTCATTATCATTCATTTGTCTTAATCCCGTTGGTATGTTCTGGTTATTCTCTAATTAAAGCGAGCAGGGAGTTCTATTTAATTCCCTTGGTCAGTAAACCCAACCATATTTAGACCATGTATTTAGTAGAAGCAGTTGCAGTAGTAGGTTCGATCACCAGCCCCTGTTCGGGAAAGGAGCCCGCGCTCCTCCTCCGAAGAACGGGGAGGAACGTAGACCGTACACGAGAGAGCGGTGGAAATCGAGCCTATTACAGTAGTAGAAATAGCTGTAGTAGTTGCAAACGGCTTCGAAGAATAAAAGCTATCGAAGTTCCCACCATGAGCGTGTCTTGCTGTAATCTAACATAACTTTCCAACTCGTTTTTAACTGACAGCTGAGATCTGAGCTCTCCAAATTCTCTAACCGCTGAGATTACAACACCCTCATAGAAACCCTCAATATGACTGTAGACGGGTTAACGGTCCAGTTTTATTTTTAAGGTATTATACAAGTGCACCTAAGCCATGCCTTCGAAAAATCCCCCAAACCGACTAATTTTCCTCCACTTTCATCAACTCATAATTCGCGCTTTCGCGTCACGCTCTTTGAAGGGAAACTGGGGCGAATTAGGAATGGTCAGCGGAATTACACAACAACTAACTTCTAAAATGGCGGACACGAGGGTAGAAGATAGATCATTGTCCGGTCTGAGATCTTTGGCAGAGACGCTTGATTACACGGAAAAATCCTGGATTGAAACTAAGGAAACTTTAGATAAACTTAAGACCTGGGCTTTGGTTCAAGAGAACAGGTATTTTTACTTATCTGATTTTACAAAGCTTTTTAGACACTTTTCTTTGAGCCACATGGATAAATATTATTTCAAGCAAACAGGGTCGTCTGTTGAAGTCTTTGAACTTCTTTGCCATAATTTTGATCGTGGCAACATGGTATGTGGCAATTCTTTCATCTCCTACCCCCCCTCCCACCAACTCCCCACCAGTAACAGTCAATTTTCTGCCCTGCCATCACACCCCCCCCCCACCCCGGGGGGGGATACGGGGTTACTTGTCGGAAATTTTGAAAAGAATCCCTAAGAGGTACCAATTCTGGAACAACACATTATCTCCTGTGAAATTTTTTTAGTTCAATACTCTAAAAGGTACCACGAAAGCTCCTGCCGTGGACCCTTTGGGGCTGAGCACCCTAAGAGGTACCAAATCTATGCTTTCTACCCCAAAGAGGTACAACAAGCACCCCCGTCCTTTTTACATGGGAGGCTCCCTCCCCCTAGATGCTCATCATCGAGACAAATGCCAGGGGGATGATTTAATTGTTGAAAGATTTTATTTTGATCTATACCTACAGATAGCTAATGAAGACTATTTCAATTTCAATCTTATAGATGCTTTGTAACAGAGGCAAATATTGTACAGGTGAAAGATGTCATTGTGGCCTGCAAAAACACTTTGCCTGCACAAACACGTGAATGGAAAGAACAACAACTCATCCTTTGTTTGAAAGCTTTAACAGAGACCTTTAGATTCTTGAGAAACTGCTGTGCAGAAACACCAAAAAATCAGAACAGTATAATGTAAGTACAGGTTATGACAATTTGAATCTTGGGTAAAATCTAGCCACAAAACTAATGTGTGTTGAAAATGCAGACCTCCAAAATACCAGGGTGCATTCTGCAAGACTTCCACCCAAAGATACACCAATGCTTTTTAAATTCCATGCCACACACTTGGCAAGGGGCCAAAGTCCCATGCCAAAAATGCTGTTGTTAAAACTTCAACCCAACATGGGTGGGAAAATTTGGACTCAAATGGATAGGATAAGATACACGTTATCGGTCAGGATATGGGCGATAAAGAGAAGTTAAGAAGCCACAGCTATCATGTCAATTTGTCTTGCATAATTAGGTGTTTCTATGCTGCACCAATAAATATAAATGTGCATGCCACTATAAGCCAAAACTCCAATTGCATGACAGTATGCCATGAAAATTAAAAGGCTACTCTGATGATCTTTGGCGTAACCTCTCAATGCACCCTTGCCAAAATACAAACCAAAAGACCACTAGTGAATATAACATTGGCGTCAACTATTGTTATTTATGTGCCAATCTGAGAACTATTGGTTGCTGAAAAAAGGTCTTTTGTTTCATTCACTTTGGCCTGATACCGACTTAACTACTTCAATGTGAACATTTTAGTAAAAGGATGTTTGACCGTTATTGCTTAGCTTTTACCTTTTATTTTATTTTTTATTTTTTGTTGTTGTGTAGTCCCAGAAGATATCCATAACTCCCTCATGGAAGTGATTTTTTTAAGATGCCCACCTCGCTGGAAATTCCAATTAAGCTTCATACATTTCTTTAAATTTTCTGGTCTTACAGAACCTCCCACCTCCAGGAAATTCCAATCCCTTCTTTGGGCGGGGGCGGGGGGGGGGGGGGTATGGATATTTTCTGGAACTGCACATTGCTGCTAGCTTCAATTTCCAATAAAAATTTGTGCAGAAATGGCCATCATCTTACTTCTGATCAAGTGTGGTTACATACTACAGTACAAACATTTCTTGGGCCAGAGGAAGAATGAACTAAATTTCACTAGATTTATCAGTAATATTTTTTTTCTTTTCAGTAAGAAATCATTGGGTCTCTTTGTTTTGAAGGTTTTGGGATCTTAGGGTCAGAGGGTCTTAGATCTCTGGGTGATGGTTTTCACCGCACTCAAACTCAAATCTGGCCTGGAAAACAAAATTCCTAGAACCAATGGGAAATGTCTGCAGGAAAGGTTCTTTTCTTGGCACATGAAATTATTTGTTATGAAAGTGTTGTTTAATGCCTACAGATCATCAGGTGTGTTGGAACACGTGATGGATATTACTGTCATTTTGTTGAAACCAGACTTCCAAGAAAGTGAACAAGGTGATCACGATGATAATATCAAACGTAATAACTATTTTGTGTTTAGTCAATGCTCTGTAATTGCTTTTTACAAGACTGCATGTGTAAGGGGGAAGGTCACTCTCACATTAGCCGTATGTGACTGGTATTGAGCATGTGCTAGTCAGTTTGACCCTCTGTTCCACTAATGGGATTCAGCATTAAATTTAAAAGAGACTAATGGGTTTCATTAACGTTTTCAGCAGTATGGCAACTGGTTTTCACAGGTCACTGGGCAAAAATATTAGAACTGAACTTCTTTGTAAGAAAAACTTTCTGCTAGATGGTCAAACCAGCTGGACAAAATTATTGTCCTTGCAGCTAATCATTTTGACCAGTCCAGGCCCTTAATGAAACCCCTGGAGACTGGTCTAAGATGGGGTAGGAAATGTTTGCAAGACAGTCTAAGTGAGAGATGATGAAGGGGCTCGTAAGCCCTGCCTCCCCATCCCTGGACAATCACAGCTCTATACTGTACCAACAATGGATACATGTACCAATCAGTATCCAATGTGGCAAACACACAAAGGGAGAGAAAGAGGGGAAAATAAATGTAACAGAGATGCATAAGAAAAGAGTACAAATTGACCATGTCATTTTGAGCTTTCAGGAGCTTTTTTTATGCCTCGCTCAGACCCCCCCCCCCCCCCTCCACTCTCCCCACTACCCATCCCTCTTTGCACCTGGTGTACAGGTTACAGGCCCATAGCATTTTTGTTGTTGTTGTTGTTGTTGTTTTATTTTGACAGGGGAAAGTTAAACACTGCTAGCAAATAAACCAACAAGCAAATAACATTGCCTCAATCATATATTTTCTGGCTTTGGTCCTGGGGTGACATCTCAGACCTCAAACTCTGACAAGAAGGCACTTATTTCAGCACCATGTGTTGTATAAATACACTTGTACAATGTAACATTTAGTATTATCATTACTGTTTTTCTCTAGGATCAGATGTTATTGATGCTATAAGAAGTAGTCTGCAGCTTCTTGGAAATACAATTGTCCAAAATGACACCACCCAGCAATTTGTGTGGAAAAAGTGCTTTCCACGATTCTTCTTGTGAGTTCTTACAGCTTTGTTACACAATACTGTAAATCAAAAATGCATTGCTACTATCAAAGAGGTTCTATCATGAGTTACATGTACAATGTAGGACTACATGTGCACAGAGTTTTGATAGATCTCAAACTGAAAAGGTTGGGCAGATGTTTCCAAATTCTAAAAACTAATATTACGAGTGTTAATTTGTCTTTTTCAAGGATTCACTTAAATCGTCAACTTTCACTAGTGTTGACTGCGTATTCAATTACTGTATTTCCAGGAATGTATTTTCGTCAACAAATCACAGAGTTCAGGACTGCTTGTGTATGATTATATACAACTGTTTAAATGAACACAGGAGGTAATTACATTTAACAATACATCTTCTCCCCTCTCCCATCCTCCCTTGTCTTGTTCTGTCTTGTCCTCCCCTCTTCTCTTCCATCTTCTCATCTCCTCTCCCCTCCTCTCCCCTCCCCTCCTACTCTTCTCTCCTCTTCTCTCTCCTCCCCCTCATCTCCCCTCCCCTCCCCTCCTACTCCTCTTCCCTCTTCTCCTCTCCCCTCTGCACATCTATTCTCTTTTGACCTCGCCTCTATTCCTTTCCCCTCCTCTCTTCTTTTCAGCCTTTTTTTCAGTAACTTTGGTAAGATATTAAAGAGTTCTTCTACCGTACATGTACTTTCAATTCCAGATTACAGCTTGTTAGTGATCACGATGGTCTCAAGATTATTTCGCACATTGTACACCTGTGTTCTAACAAATCTCAGCTTGAATGGGGGTTAGTACTATTAATATATTTTCACAACTCGGTGTCCATTATCTCTCATTTTCCTCTCCTTCCCCCCCCCACCCCCCCCCCCCCCCTCTCCCCCTCCCTCATATCACCACACCACACACCAACCAACCACTTCAACAACAAAACACCAATACAAACAAAAA
>Ga0126339_10003899_pt1 | contig 10931 bp, 5 predicted proteins | sample OrbTmetagenome_2_FD_92532 | JGI IMG/M metagenome (GOLD analysis project Ga0126339, IMG submission 92532) | Coral microbial communities from Petempiche,Puerto Morelos, Mexico - Orbicella T R C metagenome | ecosystem: Host-associated > Invertebrates > Cnidaria > Coral | place: Petempiche,Puerto...
CGCTGTTCCCACCCTCTCCAGCGCCCAGTCGGCCGCGCTGGCGGCGTTCGTCGCTCAGCATACCGGTGGCGGTGCCTCCCGGGCCGACGGCCCCCAGCGCCTCGCCGCCCTGCCCGGCGGCACGTCCGGTGCCGAAGCCGTCACCCGCGCCGCCGTCGCGCCGCCAGCCGCCACGGACCCCGGTCAACAAGGCCAGGACATGCCCCAGGACGAGACCCCGACCATGAACCAAGGCCAGGACCAGAGTGCGTCGCGCGACCCCCACCGGGACGGCCAGAGCGATGCGGCACCGCATCGTCCGCCATCAGCGGCGACGCCAGCCGTGCCGGCCGACATCCAGCGCGGGCGCGACGCCCTGCGGGAGCGCATGGCGGCAGCCCAGGTGGCGGAGGCCGCGCTCAGTCAAGGCCCGAACCAGGGCCTGGGTGCCGCCGCCGGAGCGGCCGGCGCGGCGAGCGTGGCCAGCCGTCCCAGGGGCATGACGCTGGCGGACTATCGCGATCGGCCGGTCACGCCGGCGGTCGACGCCGACCACGCCGGCGCCCGGTCCACGCGACCGGCGGCACGGTCCGCCATCAACGCCGGCGACGCCAGGGCATTCGCCAGTCTGCTCCCCGATCAGGCCACCATGGCCCGGGTCCTGGACCAGGGCGGCACGGTGGTCAACGCCATCGCCGAGGAGGCCCGGCACACCACCGAGGGCGTTGACCAGATGCTGAGCCCAGCCCCCCTGTCCGGCGGCTACCCGCGCCCAGAGGCGTTCCGCGCCATGCCCGTGGCCGGCACCGACCCGGTGCCCGCGCCCGCCGCGTCCAGCGCCAGTGAAACCGCGCCCGTGGTCTCCCAGCCCTGGTTCTCCGACCGGGTGATGGACGCCATGCGCCGCTACGACGCGCTGCGCACCGCCGCCGATCCTGCCTCGTGATGACCACGACGGCATCGCCTTCGCCGGTGATCCCGGTCGATCCGGAGGGTTGGCTGTGGCTGGACGGGCAGCCGCGCCGGCCCTGCGCCCTGGGGAGGGCCGGTGTGGTGCGCGCCGAGGCGAAGCGCGAGGGCGACGGCGCCACACCCGCCGGCCGCTGGCCGTTGCGGCGCGTCTTCTACCGTCCCGACCGCTTGCCGACGGCGCCCGCCGTCGGCGCCTCAGGCTTGGTCGTGGCGCCGCTTAGTCCGGACCTGGGCTGGTGCGATGATCCCGCCCACCCGGATTACAACCACCTGATCACCCGGCCACACCCCGCCCGCAACGAGACCCTCTGGCGGAACGACGGCCTGTACAACGTGATCGTGGTCCTGGGTTACAACGACGACCCGCCGGTGCCCGGCCGGGGCAGCGCCATCTTCCTGCATGCCGCCTTGCCCGACCCGGCCGCGCGTCATGGCCTGCGGCCCACGGCCGGTTGCGTGGCGCTGCCGTTGCCGGATCTGCTGCGGGTCCTGGCGGCCTTGCCCGCCGGCCCCGTGCTGGACATCGCGCCGCCGTCCTAAGCGACCGCGTCCAGCGCCCGCGCGTCGGACACCAGCGTCGTCCGCTCCACCCACCAGGCCGGGCGCATGGCCGCCACGTAGGCACGCGCCTGTTCGGCCTCTGCCTCGGTGGCGAACAGCGCGAAGCAGGTGGCGCCGCTGCCCGACATCCGGGTCAACAGCGCGCCTGGCTGATCGGTCAGCAACGCCAGGGCATCGCCCACCCCGTCGGCCAGGCCGCGCGCCGGCCGCTCCAGATCGTTGCGGCGCAGGATCAGATCGTTGGCAAGAGCGATCGCATTGACCGGCGCCTCACGCAGGGGCGCGGGGTTGGAGAACGGCCCGGCGCGATCGCGAAACACCGCCGGTGTGGACACCGGCACGCCGGGATTGACCATGACCATGGGCACCACCGGCAAAGCGGGCGCCGCCGCCAGACCCTCGCCGATGCCGGTCATGTGGGCGGCGCGCCCGAACAGGCACACCGGCACATCCGCGCCCAGCGACAAGGCCAGGTCAAGCATGGGGCCGTCCGCCAAGGTCAGCCCCCACAGGCGGTACAGGCCGCGCAAGGCGGCGGCCGCATCCGCCGACCCACCGCCGATGCCTCCGGCCACCGGCAACCGTTTGACGAGCGTGATGCGGGCACGAGGGGCGACGCCGCCGGCCTCGGCCAGGGCGCGAGCGGCCCTGAGGATCAAGTTATCCTCGTCGGCCAGGCCGGCCAGGGCATCGGCATTGGGACCCTCGACGGTCAGCGACAGGGCGCCCGTCTCACCATCGCCCTCACCCCTCCCTTGGTCGCCACTTTCGGGTGGCTGGACAATCACCGTGTCGAACACACCCGCGAAGGCCACCAAACTGTCGAGGAGATGGTACCCGTCGGGACGACGTCCGACCACGTGGAGGAACAGGTTGACCTTCGCGGGCGCGGCCAGACGGACCGCACCATTCGGCGCGGCATCGGTTGCTCTTAAAGACGGCGTGGTCACCGCACCTCCTCCTCGTCGGCACGCGGCGCGACGTCAACTTCGTCCAGACCTTCGCGCAGCTTGCGCTCGAGGATGTCCGCCTGATCCGGCTCGGGCTCCAGGCTAAGCGCCCGCTCCCACTGGAAGCGGGCCTCGGTGCGCCGGCCGACACGCCAATAGGCGTCCCCCAGGTGGTCATTGATGGTCGGGTCCTGCGGGCGCAACTCCACGGCCCGTTCCAGTTCCATCACCGCCTCGGCATAGCGGCCCAACAAGTAATATCCCCAGCCCAGGCTGTCGACAATGTAGCCGTCGCGGGGCCGCTGGCGCACCGCGTCCTGGATCATCGCCACCGCGCGTTCAATGTTCTCGCCGCGATCCAGCCAGGAGTACCCCAGATAGTTCAAGACCTCCGGCTGGTTTGGTTTCAGATCCAGGGTGCGCAGAAAGTCGACCTCCGCCTGATCCCACTGACCAGCCCGTTCATGGGCGATGCCGCGCCGGTAGAGGATCGGCCAGACGTTCGGATCGTCCTCGGCCAGGCGATCGATCGCCCGACCATAGACGGCGGCGGCCTCGCCGTAGCGCTCCTCCCGGCGCAACAGATCCCCCATGTCCACCAGCGGCTCGACCTGATCCGGTCGCGCATCCGCCAGGGCGGCATAGCGCGCGAGCGCGTCGTCGACGCGATCCATATGTTCCAGGTTCTCGGCGCGGTACAGCTGGACCAAGTACGCCAACGCGGGGTCGTCCTCGGTGTTCAGGTCGGTCAGCACCCGGTCCGCGTCGGCGAAGCGCTCCATCCGACGCAAGGTCTCGGCGACGGCCACCGCGGCGGTCGGGAACCCAGGCCGCACCGCCCGCGCCAGTCTGAACAAGACAATCGCCGTATCCGACCCTTGCCCCTGATTGACCACCAGACCGACGTGGTAAAGGGCCTCGGCGAAGCCCTCGCTGGCCGTGGCCGGCAGGGCGGTCAGGGCCGCCAACGGATCGGGCTCCTCCAGCCGGTCCGCCAGTTGCCGAATCATCAACGACGCCGGCTTGGCATCCCGTTGCTCGCGCGTCAGGACACGCGCTTCGTCCAGGCGGTCCTGCCAGACCAGCAGCGCGACCACCAGCAGGATAGCCCGGGGGCTGTCCAGGGCGTTGTCGCGCCGATAGGCATCCAGGCGCGCGCGGCTGATGTCGACATCGCCGGCGACACGCGCCATCAGGGCGGCGTGCAAATCCACCAAGGGCCGTGCCGAAGCCAGGTTGGTGGCCGGCTCCAGGGCCTCAAGGGCCGTGGCCAGATCATCCCCCCGCCCCAGCCGCGCCCAGCCGCCCAACAAGGGGCGCAGTAACGTATTGAGCCCCACCACCTCCAGCCCATCCATGAGCGCCGCGGCGGCCTCGGGGTCCTCGTCGCGCATAGACCGGGCGGCCAGCAGCAGAGGCGCGAAATCGTCCTCCGGCTGCCGCCGCAACGCTTGGTCGGCGATCGTCGCGGCGGTCTGGAAGCGGCCGTCGGCCGCCAAGTAATAGTAGGCCCGGCGCATCAGTTCGAAGTTCTCGGGATCAGCCTCCAGGGCAGCGGCGTAACTATCGGCGGCGGCCGGGATGTCATTGGCGTATTGGGCCGCGCGCCCGGCCAGGAATTTCCCCAGCGACTGCGCCAGGGGACCGGGCGCCCGCGCCGGCACGGTGATCGCTGCCCCCGGAAACGAGACGGTATCCTCCGCGCCACCCGCCACGCCGCCATCCTCCGCCGCCAGCCAGGACGACGGCATCGACGGACGATCGGACGCGGTCGGCGATGCCTCGGAGTGTGGGGGCTGTGCACAAGCCACCGGCGTGAGGGCCAGCGTGAGCGCAAGCACGCCAGCGCGGGCCACGCGGCGGGACCGCCAACGACCCTTTGTCGCGCAAAACAGGGGGAATACGCGGTTGGCGGGCAACGCCATGAAACACTCCTGAACGGGCGGGTGCCTTCGTCGGTCTGCTCGAGAATGACGGGCAACGCCCGGCGGCGCAAGACGAGAGCAGCCCCTCCGGGGGCCGGAGCCCCCAGATTCCCCCGGTTTTTCGATCGACCGCCCTATATCTGGGGGCTACATGTTCGGATAGTTCGGACCGTCGCCCCCCTGCGGGACCACCCAATGAATGTTCTGCGTGGGATCCTTGATGTCGCAGGTCTTGCAGTGCACGCAGTTCTGGAAATTGATTTGCAGGCGCGAACCACCGCCGCCCTGATCCTCCACGAACTCATAGACCCCGGCCGGACAGAAACGCGCTTCCGGCCCGCCGAAGGTGGCCAGGTTGACCCGCACCGGGACATCCGCATCTTTCAACGTCAGATGGCAGGGCTGGTTCTCTTCATGGTTGGTATTGGACAGGTAGACGGAGGACAGGCGATCGAAGGTCAACGTGCCGTCCGGCTTGGGATACGTGATGGGTTTGCAATCGGCGGCCGGCTTCAGCGCCGCGTGGTCCTCGTGATGGCGCAGGGTCCAGGGCATGGCACCCCGGAACACATAGGCCTCCAGCGCCGAGTACGTCAGGCCCCCCCACAGGCCCCACTTGAACGACGGCCGGATGTTGCGAACCTTCTTGAGTTCCTTGCCCAGCCAGGAGTCCCGGACCGCCGCGAGATAGCCGACGACCGGACCGCCCCGCCCCTCCCGCAGGTGCTCGAACACCGCCTCGGCGGCCAGCATGCCCGACTTCATGGCCGTGTGCGTGCCCTTGATCTTGGGCACGTTGAGGAAGCCCGCCGTATCGCCCACCAGCACGCCGCCGGGGAACGTCAGCTTGGGCAGCGACTGCCAGCCCCCTTCGGTCAAGGCGCGAGCACCGTAAGCGATGCGTCGGCCACCCTCGAAGGTCTCGCGAATGGCCGGATGCGTCTTGAAAAGCTGGAACTCGTCAAAGGGGCTCAGGTACGGGTTCTTGTAGTCCAGTCCGACGACGAACCCCACGGCCACCAGGTTCTCGCCGAAGTGATACTGAAACGAGCCACCGTAGACGTCGCGCGGCACCGGCCAGCCGATGGTATGCTCGATCAGGCCCGGCTGGTGCTTGCCGGGCTCCACTTCCCACAGTTCCTTGATGCCGATGCCGTAGGTCTGCGGCTGCACGCCCTTGCGCAGGTCGAAGCGCTCCATCAGACCCTTGGAAAGCGAGCCGCGACAGCCCTCGGCGAAGATGGTCTGGCGGGCATGCAACTCCACGCCGGGCTCGTAGGTTTCGGTCGGCTGGCCATCCTTGCCGACGCCCATGGCGCCGGTCGCCACGCCCTTCACCGAGCCGTCCTCGTGATACAGAACCTCGGCGGCGGCGAAACCCGGGTAGATCTCCACCTCCAGGGCCTCAGCCTGCTCCGCCAGCCAACGGCAGACGTTCCCCAGGCTCACGATGTAGTTGCCGGCGTTGTGCATCTGCGGCGGCGCCGGCAAGCGGATGTGACCTTTCTTGGTCAGGAACAGGAAGCGGTCCTTGCCGGCCGGCGTCTCCAGCGGCGCGCCACGCTCGCGCCAGTCCGGAATCAGCTCGTCCAGCGCCCGGGTTTCGATCACCGCCCCCGACAGGATATGGGCCCCGATCTCCGAGCCCTTCTCCAGCACACAGACGCTCACCTCATGGCCGTGTTCGGCCGCCAGCGTCTTCAGGCGGATCGCCGCCGACAGACCCGAGGGACCGCCGCCAACGATGACAACATCGAACTCCATCGCTTCCCGTTCCATGGTACCTCTCCTTCGCGGCAGGGACGCCAAACATCCCGGCCCCCGGTTGACCCCCACGGGCAAGGCCGTGACCGCACCCCCGATCACGGCCCCGCGCGCCCCCATACAGGGGGCTGTTCCTGTTGACAGGCCCTTGCCTGTCTTGATCTTGCCTGGTGCTATAGCATAGCGACTTGCAAGGCGTAAAACCGTACGCGGCGGCGCACCAACGCCGCCGTGGCGACCCGCTCATCATCTGCCCAAGGCGCCGGCCGGCGCCCGACCGCCGGACACACCAAGCCGCCCCCCTCCAAGAGACGTAGGTCGAACGATCGATAAAACGGCGCGGCCCGCGACAACCATGACTTTTCACCGTCTTGTCCCACCGCAGCCGTGCCCGCTAGGATCATATTGGAAGGAGTCCGGGACCGCGCGATGAACGCTTGCCAGGATCGGCGGCGAGTGGACGGTTTTTCCCCCGGTCACAGATCAAACACATGCGGGACACCCCGCCGGACGTCTCGTCGTCCGGGTTCGCGCCCATCTTGACACGTCCCCCGATTCACCCGGGCCCCGCCAACGACCCCCTTGGAAGCACACCGGAGCCCAACACCGGCCGGGGACGCGACGCCATGGTGCTGGCCTGTCTGGATGTCCCCGGACTGGCACGCCTCCTGGACGACATGAGCGGGGTGATCGGGCTGCCGATCACCCTCGTCGACCGCGACGGCCGCGTGCGAGTCACCGCGCCCTGGCGACGCCTGTGCGGTGGTTTCCTGCGCCCGCACCCGGATACCGGCCGCGCCTGTGCCGCCCACGACGAGACCGTGGCGCGACGCCTGGAGGCCGGCGAGGACGCCGTGGCCATGCCTTGCCCGCACGGTCTGATGGTGTGTGCCACCCGCGTCATCGTCGACGGCGTGCACGTCGGCACCCTCAAGGTTGGACAGTTCCGGCTTGCCCCCGCCGATCCGGCTCCCTTCGATGCGCTTCGCCGGCGCCACGGCTTCGTCGGTGCGGCCTTCCAGGACGCCGTGGCCGACGTGACGGTCGTCGATCCCGCCCGTCTTCCCGGCATCCAGGCCCTCATGCGCTCCCTGGCGCGCCAGATCGCCGCGCACACCCAAGCCGAGGCAAGGGCCCGCGACGCCGCCGCGCGCGCCGAGGCCCTGTTGGCCGACCGCTCGGCCACCGTGCGGGATCTCCAGCATCGGCTGACCCGGATCGCCGAGCAGGTTCCGGGCGCCATTTTCCAGTACCGCCTGTTCCCCGATGGCACGTCGTGCTTCCCCTATGCCAGCGAGGGTCTGCGGGACATCTATGGCCTCAGCCCCAGCGCGGTGCGCGCCGACGCCAGCCTGGTGATCGCGGTTCTGCACCCGGACGACGCGGACCGGCTGAGACGGTCCATTCGGCGCTCGGCCCAGACCGGCGCCGTCTGGCACGAACAGTACCGTGCCCGCCATCCCCTCAAGGGCACCATCTGGCTTGAGGGACGGGCCACGCCGGAACGGCTGCCGGACTGCAGCGTGCTGTGGCATGGCATGATCGTCGACGTCACCGACCGGGTGGAGACCGAACGTTGCCTGCGGGAGACCCAGGACCGGTATCGGCTGGTGACCCAGGCGGTGCGCGACGGCACGTGGGAGATCGATCTGCGCACGGGCCAGTGCAGCGTGGATGACCGGTTCCAGGACGTCCTGGGGATCCCGCCGGGCCGCCACGACCTGAGCATCGACGCCTGGCTCTCGGCGGTTCATCCCGACGACATCCGGCCGCTCCGGACGCGCCTGCGCGCCCAGTGGACGACCGGCGAAACCGTGCAGGCGGAGTATCGTCACAGGACCCCCGACGGCGGCTGGCTCTGGGTGGAAGCACGCGGACGGGTTCAGGAGCGGGATTGCGGTTGGCCGGTGCGGATCATTGGCACCATTCGGGATATCGGCGACCGCAAGGCCATCGAGGCCGCCTTGCAGGACAGTGAAGCCCGCTTTCGGGGTCTGTTTGAACACGCGCCCATTGCCTACGTGGCGTTGGACGCGGCGGGACGGGTTGTCGACCTCAATCTGCCACTGTGCCAGATGCTCGGCCGGTCCCGCACCGACATCCTTGGCCAGGTGTTCGGGGCCTTCCTCGCCCCACAGGGACGGTCCTCCGGAATCCAGCGCCTGGCGCGCATCCTCCATGACGACCGCGCCGACACGGACCTGGACCTCCAGCCGGACCAAGGGACGGCCCTGACCGTCCAGATGGTCAGCCAAGTGCAACGCGACGACGAGGGGGCGTTCCTCAAGGCTCACTGCGTGCTGCACGACATCACCGACCGTGCCCGCCTGGAAGCACGCCTGGCGCGCTCCAACGCCGACCTCAGTCAGTTCGCCTATGCCGTATCCCACGACCTGCGCGAGCCCCTGCGCATGGTGTCGGGGTTCCTGGGCCTGATCGAACATCGGATGGGCCCGACCATCGATCCCGAACTGAGTGAATTCCTGGGCTTTGCCATCGATGGTGCCCGCCGCCTCGACCGCATGATCCTGGATCTGCTGGACTACTCCCGCGTCGGCCGCAACAGCGACGAGGCGGGCCCGGTGGGTTTGTCCGATGTCATCAATGAGGCCCTGAGCAATGTGAGCGCGGCCGTCACCGACCGGGCCGCGCGCGTCGACGTGGCCGCCACCCTGCCGACGATCCGGGGGCGCCGCTCGGATCTGGTCCGCCTGTTTCAGAACCTTATCGGCAATGCCATCAAGTTCGTGCCCGCAGGCCACACCCCGTTCGTCACGGTTCGGTGCCAGGAGGCCAGCCCCATGTTCTGGCGGATCACGATCACCGACAACGGCATGGGTATCCCACCGGAGATGCGCGACCGGGTCTTCGGCGTGTTCGAACGTCTGGTCCGGGAAGATCAGGTCACGGGCACCGGGATCGGCCTGGCGTTGTGCCGCAAGATCGTCGAACGCCACGGCGGCGAGATCTGGTTCGCCGACCCCGAGACTGATCCCGCGCACGCCGACGCGCCAACCGGCGCGGTGTTACACTTGTCCTTGCCCAAGCAGTCGGCGGACGGCGCCGCCATCACGGCACCCCTTGATCGGGTGACACTGCTGGAGACCCTGAACACACATCAGGTTCGCATCGCGGCGCGCCTGAAGAACCTGTCCGACACGATCCACCACCGGCAAGCAGACCAGGCAACGGTCAGTGGCGAACTGGATTTCCTGGTCCGCGAGGTGGAGCGCTACCGCGTCTTCGTGCACGCCAACGCCGACGCCATCTTCGGCTTTGGTCTGTCGCGCGACGACCACGATCCCCAGGCCGATGCCGATTCTCTGGTGTTTTCCGTGCACCAGGTCCACCGGACCATGGAAGACAATGACCTGTCGACGCCGGCCGGACACAAGGCGATCGCCCAGACCCTGAACGCCTTGCTCAAGCACCTGCGCCGATCTCATGCCTGGTTGCAGCAGCGACGCGCCGAACGCCTGTCCGAGCGACGGATCACGGAGCCAGAGTCAATGGCGGCGTCCGAAGGACCGGTCTTGCCCACCCCTTGACGTGGCGTTACGCACCCCGCTCCCCTCAAACCGCTCGGCCTGGCGTGGAAGTCAGGCGCGTTGGTAACGGCTGATGTCCACGACATCGATCTGATCCGGCAGCATGTACACCTCGGCGTAGCGCTTCCACACCTCGGAGCGCAGGAACAGATCGAACAGGTCGGGATCGATGTGATTGTCGTTGCGCATGAAGCTCATGATCTTCAGCGCCTCGGACAGGGTCTTGGGCTTCTTGTAGGGGCGATCCGTGGCGGTCAGGGCCTCGAAGATATCGGCGATGGCCATGATGCGGGCCGGAATCGACATGTCGGTGGCCTTGATGCCGCGCGGATACCCACCGCCATCCATCTTTTCATGGTGCCCGCCGGCATACTCCGGCACCCGACGCAGAAACTTCGGCCAGGGCAGGCTTTCCAACATGATGATCGTCTGGACGATATGATCGTTGATCTTGAAGCGCTCTTCCTCGGTCAGGGTGCCGCGCTTGATGGATAGATTGTAGATTTCACCGAGATTGAACTGGTTGGCCGGTGCCAGCATGGTGAAGCCGCGCGCGTTGCCGGCGGTGAGCGGCGGCACGCCACCGGGCCAGGCCACCACATGCTCGGGCTTGTCGTCCAGCAAGCGTTCCTCGACGGGCAACGGCCGGGGGGATACACCCGCAAGGCGCTGTTCCTCACCCTGGGACAAGCCCAGCCTGTCATCGAAATGCCGGATCCAGGTTTGCGCGCCGATGGCTTGTAGGCGGACGATCCGCTCGTCGCTCATGAACTCGCCGCCGATGTTGCAATCGGCGACGAACGCATAATCATCCAGCAGGTGGCGGTGCCGGTTCTCGCGGGTGTTGGCCGCCGCCTCCGGAGCCTCCCCAGCCAACAGCGCGCGGCATTCAGCGATCTCGGCATCGCGCCACAGCACCTCGAAGCGCATGCGCACCTCGTGAATGCGATTGTAGATGGTTTCCAGCTTGGTGGCCTTGTCCACCACGTATTCTGGGCTGGTCACCTTGCCGCAGTCATGCAACCAGCTCGCGATGTGCAGTTCGTACCATTCCTCCTCGCCCAGCGTGAAGTCGCGGAACGGGCCTTGGTCGTCGTTGCAGGCGGCCTCGGTCAGCAGGCGCGTCACCTCCGGCACCCGGGAACAGTGGCCCCCGGTGTAGGGCGACTTGGCGTCGATCGCCCCGGCAATCAGTTCGATGAAGGAGTCCATCAGCTTGCGCTGCGCTTCCA
>Ga0126339_10003900_pt1 | contig 10930 bp, 5 predicted proteins | sample OrbTmetagenome_2_FD_92532 | JGI IMG/M metagenome (GOLD analysis project Ga0126339, IMG submission 92532) | Coral microbial communities from Petempiche,Puerto Morelos, Mexico - Orbicella T R C metagenome | ecosystem: Host-associated > Invertebrates > Cnidaria > Coral | place: Petempiche,Puerto...
AGTAAAAGAGGAAAGAGAGAAAAAAAAGGTGATGGTGAAAAGTAATATCCACCCTCGGGTTGGGTGGAGGCGGGGGGGGGGGGGGGGGGGGGGCGGTGTGGACACGTGTCGCAGGACCCAATGACTATCCGTTTCTTTGCAGGCTTACTAGTCTTTTACTCGACTATGAACTACGAGTAGTTCCTCTTTCGCTTAGTCCGTCAAGCGAAACCGTAAATAAACCGCGGGGAAAATGGCCTACTTTGGCGTTCTTCTCGTCCCCAGGGGTTCGCACGGCCATTTTTTTCTCACCCCCCTCCCCGGGAGCGAGCCCGTATATTGTCTGAGGACTTAAAGTTTAAGGAACCCTCTTATTGTCTCTCTGCACCCATGTGTAAAAATAAGGACCGTTCGACCGTTAAAAAAGCTAACGAAATTTTAGGGAGTAACACTGTGATAGACTAGCTTCCTGTCCAAGAGGTAATAATAAAGTTAGCTATTACAGCCCCTCCCTGGTTCGTACATCAATGTCTATTTTACAAGTCAGCTTTCATTATCGCTGTAACCTCTCGCTGGGGGCGAATTCAACGCTAGCTCTCAACTTAGTTCCCAGGGACTCTCATCTTCACATCCCCCGAAAATGAGAGACCCTAGGAATTAGGTTGGGAAGAGGGCAGCAAGGAGCGATGACAGAGATGCCTGCATAGATTTGATTATTCACGTGGACCCATTGTCAGCCCCTCCTTTCACTCCATCTTTCCAGGACGCATTGGAAAAACGACTTGTTAATATGCAATTCTAGCAATCACAAAATAGAATACAGCTAACTGAGGCAGTACCACTTGTATTTATTTCCATTTTTTTCACTGGCCTTTCAGCTGCAACATTTTATGAGTTTCTGAACAATGAATCTTAGTTACCAGTATGTTATTGGCCATGTAAAATTATGATTTGCAACTATCTGGTTAGCCTGCGAATGCAGACGTAATTTCCAGCTGTCGCTTGTCTCCGCCGAAAAAAACATCTGCGAACCCGAGCCAAGAAACGTTTTCTGTGACGTAGGAATTTTAAGCCAATCACTGTTTAGCTCAAGTAGCCCCAGAGTTACTGCACAAGGTATTCGCTGTGAGGAGCACTCTAGTTTCATTCTATCATAGAATCTGATTGGCCAAGGAGAAACAAAAGTCATTACGTCACAGAAATCGTTTCCTGGCTCTGGTTCGCAGACGTTATTTTCGGCGGAGACAAGCGACAGCCGGAAATACGTCTGCATTCGCAGGCTACTATCTGGTCCAGATTAGGAAAGACCTCATTCAAATTATTTTTCTGATTATAAATCATTTCTGCAACAGTCTGCTTGCCAAAATCACTTAAGTATAATCATTTAAAGTCATCTTGATAATTATGGTAAAACTGCATTCAAATCTTATTTCAACACACAGTAACACTAATATATACAACTACAAAACTGTAGTTTCATTTATGACCTCTAAACTTGGTTCCCATAACAGATTTAAATCCAAGGTGACCTCATGTAACCGTGCACAAAATATAAATCTTGATACCACATGCTAAACTAATAATTTTCATTTTTATTTCTACTTATCTATTTATTTATTGGTTTATTTCTATCTTATTATTACTGTTTTTATCTGGTTATATTATTGTCAGTTGTTATTATTCTGTATCAAGTCATATTTTTCGTGCATGGTTATGTGAAGTAATCCCAAATTCCAATCTTTACTGGCAACCAACTGCAACGAAAACTGCAACCAAAAGAGGTCATAGACAAAACAAGTCTTGAAGTCGCACATACTATGTAACTATCTATCGAAGGAAAATTCAAACGAAGCTTTTCCCAAATCAAGATGCTGTTAAGTGATCATACTTTCTTGCTTTAACAAGTAGAACTTTGTGAAGGAGGTTATTGTGAATGGTTTCACAACAATACAATGCTTGGTTTAAGTGTCAGTGGCAAAAGTGTCCATAGAGAGGTGAAGCCAAAATTTGCTATGTTTTCTTCCTTAATGACTAGAGCTGGGCTTGAAAAAAGTGCTGCTCAGGTGTCTGGGACAAGTAGATTTTGCTATCGGGTAAGTTACTTTTCATTCTCACTCGCTCAATGGGCAAGTGCCCAGGCAAGTTGTCCTCCAACTAAATAAGGAAATAAATAAACCAAGACTTGCCCAGGGCAAACAAAATTTGAGCACTGATTGTCCAAAGGGCAAGCTTGAATTTAAGTTTTTTTTCAAGCCTTGTAGAGGAGTATGCAGACTTCCTATTCTTCACCATTTTCATTGCTGTGTTCAAACTGTTAATTCTCCTTCACTGTCCTTCATTTCTCTTGACATTAGAGTTCTGAGAATTTGTTCGTACATCAGGAAAGTATCTTCCAGTTGATGATTGCCGTAATTCTCATCACTTGTTCGACTGATAAGAGACTGGCACTGTAAGGGGAAACCAGTGGTTGATCACTTGGCCATCTCAGTCACATTTGTCCTGGTGAATAATAATAAATGCCACATACTCAACAACCATTTTTTTAAAAAAAAGAACTTGTTCCTTCAATCACTGATCTCCATTGCTTTCCATTTGTAACAGTTTGGAAGTGATTACATTTACTGCATTTAGTGACAATATGTGAGTTAGGAAACAAGTCAATAAAGGCTTGGCCGTCTTCTAAGGATTGCGTTAGACTGGGATCCAGTGGGATAGAACCTACAAAGAAGGAAAAGATTATTCTTTCAAGATCTGAAAGCAAGATATAGCTAGAAAACTCTCCTCTGCGGAAACTGACTGATTTCAATGTCAAATTGAACACATCACATCAGTGAGAATTTTCTGCAATTTGCAATGACCCCTAGACTAGATCTCATCACAACCAATCCGTTCTGCTATGTGATAAGCTTGACACAACAAAGAATTTGGTTGACATTCCTTAAGCTTCCAGCAAACAAGACCTTTGCATTTCCAGACAATATACTTCCCTGCTTGTTTTTGTTTTTGTTTTCATAGCAATAAATGGTGAACGCACCATTTTCCATGAAACATGATCTATATTGTCCCTAACCCCTCTATCTCCCTTCCTGTGTAGTCACTGATGTTAATAAGTATTTTTACCTAAAAATGGAAAATTGCAGCTCTTTGCCAAGGCTTCACCTCCTCCTTTTAAAAACACATTTGTGCATTCCTAAAAGAAAGAAGAAGATGAAGGTACACTATAACAGTCAAAAATACAACAAGTCATATAGTGTATTATTTAAATATTATTTTTAATATCATATAAAGGAACAGTCTCCTCCATACATAATTCTTAATGGACTTGTGAGGCAATGTTTCCTTCCACATACCGTAGGCATGCAGCAAAAGGTCTTAAAACCTTGACCCTATTTAAGGATAAAGCAAAAGAAACTGATACCCTGTTTAAGGCCTGAACCGAGGAAAATGACATCCAATTCAAGGAAAACCAAAAACTATGAATGTCACAAACGGGTCAACTGTAGTTCACTTCTGTGACACTGGAGGTTTAAAAGCATCAAGCATAGAAGTTACATTTTCCATTTAGCCGGGCATTTACCCACTGCAATGTTGGTGGACACAATTTAGGTACTAGGTACCCCGTCTAAGGACCACACAGTGAATGCAGTTTAAGTCAACAAAGGCAAAAATGATACTCTATTTAAGGATTGAGAACCTCAAAAACTATACCCTATCCCACGACACAAACCTATATAGCCCATATAAGGGAGTACCCCCCCCCCCTGCCCTTGGTTGTTTCCTCCAAAGAGCATCTGTATTGGAGGCTAACACTTACACTACTAAACTTCTCCACCACTCCCAGGATTAGAATTTTAGTTTTCTTGCACAACATTAATTTTCTTCTGATGTCAGACACTGACACACCCTGAGGAACAACAGAAATGTTTCTTAAAAATCCATCATAGTGCTAAGTATTACATAGTTCCTTCTCGTACATTTGTAAATTTCTTGCAAAACTGTTTCTGTTATTAAGCAATTGAAGATGGAGAATTATCCCATACCAGGAACAACTACTGATATTCTTTCAGAACAAAGGGGAAAAAATGAGCATTAAAATTGTGAAACTGGAGACCAATTTTGCTAATTAACTGACACTAAATTAATCTTAGGTTTTGGCCAAATAATGATTAGAGCCGATTCCACCTGAATTGACTAAATTAAAAGGCTAAATGCCTAAATGAAAGGCTGGCCTTTCTCCAATGCTGTTAGGACTAACTCGACAATGTATTAGTCAGAATACACAAATTTAGCAAATGTAAACTTTCATGAATCCAAATAAGGCTTATTAATTGACAGCAACTATACAAGGTTTGTTATAAATTATACTTTATGCATACCTAAGCGGTAGCAACAAGAATTGCTCCATCTCGATTGCAATGTAGCAGATTTTCTACTACTGTAATGTGCTTATCCGATGTCCCCAGATTGACCAAAACCAACCTTAGAACAGAGCAATAATGATAGGATTACACTGCATACTGCAAAATGAATGTGCACTATAATTATATTATCAGCAAAGTTAACAATAAAGAACTTATGTCTGCTCGGATCAAGGGGGTCAACTCCAGTCTCCTAGTATGGAGTATTGTTACAGTATCTCTCCCTCAGTCTCCTTAATGGGGAGCTAACCTATTGCTGGATACCCCCCAGTTAATCCCCGTATTTTTGCAGTTCAGGTTGTGAAACAACTTGTTGGTACTCATTTCTCCTCCTATGTGATGAGAGGCATTGCAAGTCAAGTCTCTCACCTAACGACGCAGCACAAAGACCCATGAACAGGCCTTAAATCCAGACCTATTGATCTAGAGTGTACAACAATAACCACTGTGCCACTGTACCTCACACATCAGTACATCACAAGCCTCTAAAAATAACATTTTATATTGTTGTCATACCTGGAGATGTATCAATAATCTGGCAATCCAGGTCACTGCAATACATATCCGATAGAAACTGACTGATCATTGCTAAAAAAAAAAAGCATACCGGTAACTGTCACGTGAGAACACAAGGAAGTCTGCAGGAATATCAAAATGTTTCTATCACTCTACGGCAAGCTCACCCACAAAAGTTCCAAGAAAGTGGGATAGTGGCCCCTGACAGACCAGCATTCCATGCAGGAGAAGCTCCAGCCATACTTCAAGTCAGTTTCTTGCTATCACACTGGATATAAGGAATTCTCCTGTAATGAGCCACTAAAGTTCAAAGACACTCTTTTACTGTAATATACATATCAAACACAAGTATGAGTGCTGTTACACAAAGTAAATTAAAGTCTAAGCAAGATTAAGTGAATGGCTCTCACAGAATGGCATCAGAAGATGATCCTTTATATTGTGACTTGCCCAGCAGAACACTGGTATATATCATTTCCCTCTACATTCATCATCCTTGGCATACTTGGTCCATGCAAGTTCACATTCAGTGTGCCAACCTGGAAGATAAAGAGATAACACAAAGATTAGCCCTTTATTGTGTAAAATCTTCAAGACAGCTGTTACCAGTGGCAGATCCACAGAATTTCACCTGGGTGACTCTGGGGTACAGGGGAGAAAGACTGAGAAGGTGCTGGGGGGAAGGCAAAGTGATCATAACTGAGTGTCACCAGTTCACACATCATGTCGCCAATACTGTAAATATTCTGATAACAAATCTCTCTCCCAAACGTAAAACACGAAAACAGGACCAATCCAAAACGTAGAAAATGGATTCCCCTCCCCAACCCCTCTCCCTGCGTATCAATCAATGACTTAATACGGGCAAATGCAGAAATGTAAACCATAAGTCAAGAGAACGCAAAGATTTCAGCTTACCTTCTTTCTTTTGTTGTAAAGAGTCCATGCTATCTGTGTCGTAAACAGTACTTTTACCAGCTCCTCCTTCACCGGACAAAACAAGAATCACGTGCTTGATAGATTTTACCACTTCTTCAAGAGTTTGCTCCGACTGACCTACGAACAAAAACCACTTTGTAACTCAGTGAGAATTACAGTCAGCACCTTTACTTTACTTGCCTACTAGAGCTCTAGAGAAAGAGGACAGTTCCAACAATGTCGCTAGGCATGCAAATAACATTAAGACTCTGTCTTTAGCCTTCAGACAAGAAGGTAGTACCGTAACGGGGCACATTTTCCAGCCCTTTTCCGTAGAGGAAGCTGGAATTGTATTCGAAAAAACAACATAAAAGGACTTATACTTCGGCCTATTTTTACCTTAATGAAAAAAGAATAAATGCTCCCTTTGTGCAAACTGCAATTTTCATCACATTCGTTGCAGGACAGCAATCACCGTCCGCCATCTTGAATTTGTGAAGGAAACTGCTGGTCTTCCTCTCGTGCAGTCGGCTCAAGAGGCGTGGATAGATCGTTGTTGGGCGTCAAGGATAATACGAGCACTGCGTTTTTGCAGCCTGAATATCTTACTTATGTTGTCGTGGCTGCAGCAGCTTGTCCATGTTACGCTGCAATATAATAAATGTTGGAATCACCTCCCCTTAAGCTGCGCGCCTCTTCATCTGTAAATATACTTAAGAACGCTTTGTACAAACATTTTAAATTAAATCAGCTCAAGAATAAGATTTTTACTCCTTTTTTTAAATAATAATTTTTAGATTGCGATATTTTAGTGATAATCGTTGATTATTGTATATAGTAGTAGATTTTTAACTTTTAGTACATTCATGAGGGCCACAAATTTATTAGTTGATAAACTATTACGTGTCACCTTCGATAAATAAAGTTTTGATTTGATTTGATTTGATTTGATTTGTGGACCTGCCAGGTCATCGTCGGAGACATGGGGGCAGTTAGTCGACGCGGCATTTTCGGACAACGCAATATTTTCCGGCGAAAGTTTACATCAAGGAGTGAACTTTAGCCCGAAAATATCGCGTCGTCCCGACTAACTGTCCCTAGCCCAGGGTCTCCTAAGATGCTGAAAGGTTGGCCTAAAATGTCTAATCGCCCGCGGATAAGCTAAGGGCGGGAAATGACTGGCATTGCATTTCAGGATCTGAGTGTGTAAACCAACAGGGTGGGAGATTTTCCGAACTAGTCGGAATTCTGAAGATATTCTACACATGCTTCGACAGAGCTCGGCTTGCCGAAATAGTGGATTTCCGAAGATGTTCGACACTGTTCGATTTTCCCTAAGCTGAGGTTACCGACGATGTTTCATTTGCCGAATTATATAGTCGAATTTCCGAAGATTGTTTTCTTTGGGAGTATTCGATTTTTCCGAATTGCTCGGATTTTCGCCGAGGTTACCGAAGGTTACCGAAGATGTTCTAATTGTCGAATTAGTCGGATTTCCAAATATTGGCTTTTCTTCGACGATGTACGATTTGCCGAATTAGTCGGATTTCCGAGGAGGTTCAACAATGTTTGATTTTCCCGCAGGTTATCAGAGATTACTGAAGATGCCCTTTTCGCCGAGCCAGAGGGATTTCCAAATGTTAACTTCTTCGATAGTGCTCGATTTGCCGAATTAGTCGGATAACCGAAGATGGTCGACAACGTTCCATTTTTCTCGGAGGTTACCCAAGATGTCCAAAGTTTTCCGAAGGTCACAAAAGATCGGACGAATAAATAATGAATGATATCGTGAGTGAGCTCCTGTCCTCATTTCCAGTTCTACAATGCGTTTCAAACAACCATAATAAGGCTTCGATTGAGTCTGGAATAAACGTGTAAGAAACCCAATCAAAAGTTAGAAATAGTCATAGAGAGCTATTTTTCACGCATGCCAAGACTCTACAGCCCTGAAATTGCTTGATATAGCCACACATAGGCCTATAAAGCTCCACATAACAATACATTTTCACAAAATTGAGCTGATATAGATATAGTCCTACCGATAGCCCTACATCTGCCTGACAGCAACACAAAGTCCTTAGTAAACTCATATAACCATATATAACCAAACTTTAAGGTTGCCGATTACATTCCAGAAAATAACTTTAAAATACATTGTCATTCAAAACCTTACGAAGTCAGACAGGACCATACATAATTAGATATTCCCCATTGTTTTACATAGTCCAGCAAAACATTAAATATACGTTACCGACGAAGCGTACGGTCAAGATGGCTGGATATCAGCCAAGTTCTTTGTCCGTTAAGGCCGGGAAATCGCACGGGCTTCGTCGTAGAGAACATCCTAAGGATGCAGCAAGCACCTTTTTCCTGTCTTATGTAATTCATAACAAGTCAATAAACTGTTTAGAAACAACAAAAGAAAATAATTAGTAACTTAACTACAACCCCACAAATTTTAGCCTAACTTCAGCGCTATCCATAAATTTTCTATTCATGAAGTAATTCTTCTCATTCTCAATTAACCCAATAATTAAACATTTCTTCTTCATGCACAAAATAGATAGATAACATGCACACCGGTTTATATGCATAGTATGCAGTAGGTGAAGCATTAATTCGACATACAAACTACTCCTGACCTTGTCAGTGCTTCTAGAGGCAAAAAGAAAACTGATATAATATCAATTCAATAGTCAATGGCATTATTGTTGTATAGGGGGGTCCATATGAGCCAGAAGCGCTGAGGTGAGTACAGGCCCGATTAGAAATCAACCACCCTCTTCCGCTATCTCCACCCACACTCACGTTTCCAGTGGATGTCGCATGGTACTCACGATACCTGCGTGCTGTGACCAATAGAATAGGTTTCCAAATTACGCGGCACGGAATGCCTAGTAGACTTCCCGACTGCAACCACAGCTCTGGAGGTTAAAATAAAACAATCACTAAGAAGCTCACGAATCTCTCCACCCAGTAGCGCCGATCTCGAATTTTTCTAAGAAACAAGTCGAAAAATAGGCATTTAGATTACAAGTCGAAAAATAGGTGTTTAGATTGATAATTCACAATGGAAAACTAAGTTTAAACGTTTTGTGATTACAAGTTGTCTTCGGTCTTTTCGTGTGTTATCACAAATAGTTTTTTTTGTGAAAAATGAAGACTGTAAAGGTAAATGTGCGAGAGTCATCTCATCGGATAAAGTAACTGCTTTCCATACACTCGATTTCTAACTCAAGCATTTTAATATAATTTTCATATCATTGTTCCACGGTACTGGTGTTGACGTTCTTCTAGTAAAATTAAACATTGAGTTTTTGCTGGCCTTCTGAATTGTTGTTGAGCCCGAAAGTCGCTGAGAGGTACTTTCTTAAGAGAAATATCATATGACCAGTAAAATGTCCAGATATGGTACTAGAATAAAGTTCAATCTATTTGCTGATTATATAGAATGAGAAACTCTTACTTACCTCTAAGAAGGCCGCTTTTTCCATTGCCTTGCCTCTCTTATCTGTCTCTGCATACTTCAACGTGGTGACTGTATCCAAGAAATTTGTTCGCGTGAAACGGCAGCGATCTTGCTCAATATTTAACTGGCAAAACTCGCTGTATCGTTTTAAAGCTTCGCTCGGATTGGTGAAAGTCAGCAAAGCTAACGCAAAGTGGCTACAGCTAAAACTGAACTAAACGTCGGTTGGCAAATTTGAAAATGAAATTTGGCTAAGGTGCGCATGGACAAAGGAAACTGCATCGTTAAGTTTCTAAATTTCATTATCAAATGTGTGAATTTTTCGTGCATAGCACTGAGGAATTAATCATAAGTTTTGTAGAGTATCAAATCAGCGCATTTAAGTTTTCATTGCATCATTTACATAACAGGCAAAGTATTACTTCAGAGACCACTGATTGCCTCTTAATTCCATAGATGTTAGTTTCTAAATATACTGGTGCATAGTTGATCTCGCTTTTGGCCGCGTCACATTATGTTGACTTACCCTAAGTCATAAGTGTTAGTCTCAGTCGGTGATCCCACGAAGCCCCGAAATCAAATCGCTCTACTTTCGGCCGAGGCGATTTACTACACCCCCCACCCCCCTGGATGGGATACTGGTCCATTGCAGGGGAACCCCCCAGCATTCTGTACGGTTGCACCGATAATTCATTCTGCATCAGGCCAGTGGCCGCTAACACCGGAACTTATTCAGTGGCATGAAGCGACTAGGAGTATTTCTACTCCCCTCTAGCTCTGGATGGGATGCTAGCCCACCCACGGGTTACCACCAGCATTGAAATTAATTCGTCGGTTCCAATTTTTACACCTAGGTGGCGAGAGAGACTGCAAGAGTAAAGTGTCCTGCCCTAGAACACATCACAATCACCGGAATAAATTTCATAAATAAATCGCAGTTATGGTATGATATTTAGAGTAGAGGTTGATATTCATTGATGAAAAAAAGAACTGATCTACTTTGCATTCGAAGGGAAAACGCCATTGATCACGCAACAAGGAGACAGACACATTCTTAACCACGATTTAGCGGTTAAATCTGATTCGAATATGGAAATCATGATAATTTGAAAACCCTGACATCGAACGGACTTTCCAAAAGGCTATTTTAAGACGAAAGGCACGTAGAAATAATTTTTAATACTTGACAAAAAGGTCCATCTAAAATGTAAAATGCCATGATCCATGCAAAATTTGTTCAATTATAATCAGTGGGTGATCAAACACTCCCTAAACGCTTGCCTGCTATCCTCGGAAATCGACGGACGTTTCCGACCTGGCCATTCGTTTGGGTGTCGTAACACCGAAGATCATGGTCCTTTGTTGATTATTCCGTCATTCAAGAGTCCTTATCCCTCGGTTTTCGAGAGTACTAAGAAGGCCGGACACCTTTCAATGTATAATTAGGAAATCGACAAAAAACTACTTTTCACTTAAAATACGATGCTATAATATTTCCGAAATATCGAAATGTAAATCTTGCTCATGAATACACGCGTTGCGTTCAGAGTGCGCTCACGCCTTGATTATGTTAGTTTCCTTGTATTTTCAATGAACTCTATATTTATTTATTGTTCAAGATAATTTGCCC
>Ga0126339_10003901_pt1 | contig 10929 bp, 7 predicted proteins | sample OrbTmetagenome_2_FD_92532 | JGI IMG/M metagenome (GOLD analysis project Ga0126339, IMG submission 92532) | Coral microbial communities from Petempiche,Puerto Morelos, Mexico - Orbicella T R C metagenome | ecosystem: Host-associated > Invertebrates > Cnidaria > Coral | place: Petempiche,Puerto...
GTACGTGGAGGATTCAAACGAAGTGCCAACACTCGAAACGTCACCTTTACCAGCTCGCTATGGCGGTTAATTTCAACTGTTGATAAATAGTTCAATGTAGTTTTACAAACATTGCTGCAAGTAACGGGGCAGGGGCAGGGGGAGGCAAAGCGCGGATGGAGGAAGGGCGCCTGCAACGCAGGCTAACTGACGAAAGGCTAACGCTCGCAACTTGAGCGACTTATTTACTTATTCACTTGTTTATTTACTTCTTTCAACTTAGCTACGTGCTTCACTTGACCGCTGATGCAGCACAATGGCCGGCTTCTTTAGAAACTAGTAACTTTGCATATTTTTATTTTTTATTTATTTTTTTTTTGGAACTTTGCATATTGTTCAACGTAATTTTTGTCTGGGTATATTTTTTCCAGCTTCATCTCAAGGACTTCTTTTTAAACCAAGAGGCGCGATTGTTTGGAAGTTGGTTTATTCTTGGATCGATTATCCTTACGGTATGACGCTGTGGTGTGGCTTCTACCATACCGTGGGGAGGTGAAAAATGATCTGAGACGCTCGCTACCCAAAAGGGAATCCTGTGATGCGTTAAAATAGGCTGCACTAATTCGGGTGGCATCGGATATGAAGAAATAAAAACAACAAGAATGCAATGAACTAGCTCAAGACAAAATTAAAACGTGGTACAAAATCAGAAAAAAAAACACTGTTCTGTGGTTATACTCAGAAATTCTTAATAAGCAGCTTCATATTTATCTTCTCCTAGTCCCTTCCTAAGGCTTCCATGTAATGTGGCCTATATACGATTCCTGAACAAGCTTTCTCTCCTGTTGTGCTTATTTTTCCCAAATTTAATCAGTCGCAAATCCGAAAACATAATACTAATTATAGCGTGATGAGATATGATATCGAGCGAGGAATATAAAAAGCGTCGGTATTGTGATTGGCACCGCTTCGACTAGTTGATACAAAACAAACTGAGCCAAGGTCTTTTGTAGCTAACAACTGAGGTTTACACAAGCATTTGCGATTTGATCTTGTTCAGAGTAATTTAGCTGCAATATAATTCATGGGGTGCACTGCATGCCGAGTCCTCTAAGGGGTAATGTGGTCTTGCCCAGAGCATTTAATACATCATTATATAAAGTAAAATATCACCAGAACTTCCTACCATTCTCTCTCCGATAGATATCAAGGTTGGCTGCCTGGGAATGCCCTGTGAAAAAGGCACATGCTCAAAAATGTCCGATGGGGGTTACAAGTGCAGTTGTTTTCCTGGATTCACAGGAAAGAATTGCAAACAAGGTCAGCGTATTGTCGACTTGAGCATTGTTGGATCAATAGCTTTGTTGAGTATATAAGATTTTTTCGCAAAGTTACGTACAAATGAAGTTTTCTGATGATGATGATTAAAATAAATCCATTTTGAAAAAAAATTAAGGTGGCTCCCTATAGTTTTACGATCGCACGCGCGTTTAGGACGAAAGCTCAAGTAATCTGCGCGCGCTCAAAGGAAAACGTCAGTGTCTTTCGATATTTTATGACGTCAACACAAAAAAGCAAAACTGATAGTGAATTTTCTCGCGTTTCCTATATTTTACTTTAGTTGGACCTCGTTTTTCAGCTAAATCTATCTGACCAGTTTTTCTGCAGCGGTAAAAGAAATAAATTTGCAAAAATCTTAAAACTGCCACTACAAACCCTACTTTTTTCGTGTTTTAAATTTGTATCCCGCCGTATTCAATGTACTGTAAAAAAATTTTCGAAAATTTCACCGAAAGAAATTCAAGAAAATCACAAATAAAACCATAAAAGCGGTAAACAACGCATTTGTTTGGGCATTTATAAATCAACATTAAAAGCCAAGATTTGAAGAGAGCTTATTGCTTATTACATTTAGTAAGTTTGAGAGGACTGGGTGTAAACAAGAATACAAAAACAGCATTCAAAACATAACACTTGCGCGCGCAACGTAATAAATGACTACCCTATGGAGCCACCTTAAGTACTAACAAAGTGTCTAAATTACATTTAACGGGATATTATATATATAAGATATTTATAAGAATTTGATCAAACTATCTGAGCTTTCATAACATTATAGAGAGTTTGGTAATACTACTCTTAAATCACAGTCCGTGAGGGTCCACCAGTGGATAATGACACATCATGATGTGTTGTAGAAGGGCTTTCATCCTGTGTCTGCTCTTCCTCTCCCCCAAAATAAAAAAAATTTCGGACTTTTAGTGGTCAGTGTAAGCTGTTTCGGTCCCTGGGCCTCATTCCGACGGAGGATTACAGCATAGACCATGTGAGGAATGTAGTTTGAGTGACAGGTTTCAATCACGTCTTACAGATATTGATGAATGTGCCAGCAACCCCTGCATCAATGGAGCTACCTGTGTGGATCAAGTGAACAGGTTCAACTGCACCTGTCCCCCCGGATTTACTGGAACCCTTTGTGGCATAGGTAAGTTATCTTTTCCATATAGTTTAGTTGACGGAATAATTTTATTTCATCTGATGTCAGTTAGAATTTTTCGACCCATTAGGTAGTCTTGACGTATCAATTAACATGGTGACCACGTAGGTCGAGGCAAAATAAAAGTGACGAGCGTAAGTGTACGGACACTTAAGACTAAAATCCTCTTATTGTGCCTAAAATATAGGTTTAGCCAAGTCTAAAAGCGGAGTTCCCATAAAATTCTAATCATTTACTCGAAATTCACCAGTAAGTATTTCAGACCTATTCCAAATACTGTGCCCTTGCTCCATGGTAAATCAAACCTACACACTCCCTTCGATAATTCCCCTAATATCCTTTTATCTGGGTGCCCATAGTAACATCATAATTTGGGAACGGTCTTGACCAAAAATCAGCAATTCCCGTTACAGTGCTGCTAGAATGTAGCACAACAGAAAAAAAAGCTGTCTAGGAACATTCTCCTGTTTTGGGTAACGAGACATTGATGAGTGCGCAAGCAGTCCATGTGTCAATGGAAATTGCATCGATGGTATAAATCAGTACGTTTGCAACTGTCATCCGGGAAATGCAGGCGTCAACTGTGAACTTGGTAAGACAAGCTATTTACCTTTTTAGACCTTATTTTATCGCTAAGGGGAATAAAAACTGGTGAGAATTTGCCGGTACAGCTGACCCCCGCTTTATGGGCACATCTCTAATACAGACATCTTGTTATAAACGCTAAGACGGAGAGTGGTTTCGGTTACTTCTTAGCTCACACAACTTGCCCGCTCATGCGCACACCTCATTGGTAAAATAAACCATAGGCGGGCCGTGACTGTATCTCAGTTTGACAAAATTTTAAAGTTCCAATCTGTTAATCATCCATCTGCTTTGCTTTGCGTCGTAACTGCAGGAGAAATTTTGTGCCCTTTTGCCTTTGTTTGTAGAAAATTCTGCCTCCCCCTTAACTCGCCCTCCTCCTCCTCCTCTATTTGTTGTCGAGGCAAGGTGGAATTTATAGTATCCGTTTCCGTAACTACTGAAAACTATTGAAGGGGTGGTTACTCCCTCCAGCTTTTTGCTGGAGCTCCGTTTGGTTACCAGTTCCGAGACCGGGCTATCCGGGGTGCACAAGAGGCAATTAAGCAATGTAGCACTAGCATATTGCCCAGAAAGCCTTACGATCTGTGAGCGGGCCCACAGCTCCCCAGTTAAGTATCATCACCCCTTCCACCCCAAAACTTTAAGTAATAAATCCAAATAATATATCAGGCTCTGTTGCCGTTTTAGCTCCATTCTACATTTACCAAAATATTCTTTAGGCTGACAGTAAATTTAATTGGTTTACCTTATCTACGGCAACGGTGAATGCCACGCCTTCTTTAATTAGCGGGATATCATTCCCATCTTGGGAATTATCGCCTTTGCAAGTTACAATCGGACTGGGATATAAATAAGATTACTGACAGCTGCTATTCATGTTTGACAGATCTTGATGAATGCGAAAGCAACCCATGCAGCAATGGAGGTGTATGTGTGAATGGAGTGAACAAATTCACATGTAATTGTATACCTGGATTCACCGGACTCCAGTGCGAAACAAGTAAGTTATAAATGAACTTATTATTACACTGATACGCCACGTTACCATATTAGGTCATGAGCTCGTATTACATTGCAAAGTCGTATATGTTTTTTGTTATTTGCACGCGCCTCACGCAATCAGTACGATTTTAGGATGATGCGGGATGTAATTCACATATTAGAAGCCGAAAAACTAAAAATGACAGCAGTGGATTAATAAACTCCTTATTGGATGGCTTTAACATATGATACGCGAGGACACTTTGCTCATTGCTTGCAAAATATCCGCGCGTTGAATAATCGCATAAGGTGTAGCTACTAAGCAAATAATAGTTATCTATAGAGAAACTGATGTTAGAGTAAAAATGCTGGGTGGAGGTAATTTGCTGTCTGCTTATGTTGCGGTTTCAAAAGTACTTGTTATTTGACCAAGTTACGTTTTCTCTAAACCTAGCTAAAGTTACCCCCTTTTTTCATAACCTGACTGGCAGTAAGTGACCTAAGGCAGCCAATATTACGAACTGCCTTGCAGAAATTAAGTGCAAGATCTTGGTTGTTTTTTCAACAAGATATTGACGATTGTGTAAGTAACGCGTGTGTCAATGGAGATTGTGTGGACGGCGTGAATCAGTACACATGCAGCTGTTATTCTGGAAACGCAGGTGTACACTGTGAGTTTGGTGAGTAAGTATTCTTCAAGGTTAATAAAGCAGTGGTGAGTATCACCTCTGTAGGAAGCTATATCTATTAATATTCACTAGATACTGAAAAACTGACCAGCAAGCTCGGAGGGCAGTTGCAAAGAAGCCAATACCAAATATTTTGGACTGCAATCTTCTAAGAATTGCTTTGCAAATCACATTCCAAGAAATCGTTTTTGAATCTGCCTTCATCTTTCCGAGATTTCGGTTTATTCTCCACCCCTTTATTAGAGCTAAAAAAAGTTAGAAGCCTGTAGTTGCTGTCGCTCTTAATTTTGAATTAGAGGCACGTAAGTGCAAGTCGACGGTTCCTTTCGACAGCAGCGTTTTTGCCCAGTGCTGCTCCACGACTCTATCTACGAAACTTTTGACAATCTATTTTTTTGTTGTTTTTCTTCAAGATTTATCCTGTGTGACCAGTAATCCATGTTTGAACGGTGGAACCTGTATCCCTTTATCTGGAGGAGGATACACCTGTAACTGCACGTTTTTTTATTCTGGTTCAAACTGTCAGTTAGGTAAGTTATGTTAGTGGAGGCGTGGTGGCCTCGCGATTAGTGCGCTCGACTCCGGATAGAGCGGTCCGGATTTAAACCCTGGCCGGGGACATTGCGTTGTGTTCTTGGCAAGCTAAGACGCTTTACTCTCACAGTGTCCCTCTCCAATCAGGTGTCAAAAGGGGTACCAGCGAATTTAATACTGGGGGTAACCCTGAGATGGACTAGCATCTCATTCAGGGGGAGTAGAAATATTCCAAGTCGCTTCACGCTACAGAAATCGGGAGAAATGCAGACTTTACCTGTTACCTTTACCATGTTAGTGACGCAGCTTTCTTTTGACTTAACACACCAAATTAGCAATACATTCACTACTATTGTATCCCTTGATTCACCTTCAAATGAAGTGACAATACTGCGGTCTCCTTACCTCCTGGTGGGTTTACTGTTTCGCAAGAGAGCTTCGGGGTCCGCGATTCACTGCCGAAAATTACATGCTGCATCGTTAATAATAAATTGCCCAATTTTTGAAATTTTAACTGTTTGCTTCTTTTTCTTTTATTTAAGTTTTTTTTTTTTTTTTTTTTCGCAGGATCATTCTTCTGTCTAAGGCTTCCCACGTACTCTTTCGACCCACCTTACTGGCCAAACACCGGCAAATTCGACAAGATCGCTTTTTCGCTAAGCGCGGATCACAAACTCTTGGGAATTGCTGTTGGTTCCACCGCACAACAAGGCATTCCTGTAACTTTGACCATCAAAGTAAGCAACATCTCGGGTGTTGTCATCGCCTCTAAAACTACGCAGCATACTTTTCGTCAAGGAATACCCGACTACCCCGTTTACTTCGACCAACCGATACTTCTGACCCCCGGCCAGCAGTACATTGCAGCTTCCCTGGTCGAGGCCGAAGCCAATATGCCTGAATTGGCAAGAAGCTTTGACGGCTCTGCAATCAGATTTTGTAATCCTCACCTGACAGTTACGTTCTCGAATGTTCCAGCAGAGGAGATGGCTGACTCTAACGGATCAACAGTCCAAGAGGGCCAAATAATTTTTCTGTATTTTAAGCCACCATAAATATTTCTTTCATTGTTGAAGCTATGCCAAAGTTTGAGAAAAGGCACAGAGTTTGATGATTTGAAGAGCAGTCTTCAATTAGTGTCGAAAATAATTCGGAAGTGCTTCCACCAGTCTTTTCAACCAATGAGATGCAAAATCAAAATCAGTCGCATTTTCCGCTATGTGGACCTTGCACGCGCTTAGTGCCGGTTACGTGTATCACTATCTGCTTCAAATTTTCATTGGTTCGTTTAGTTGTGTTGTTTATGTTTGATGTGATTATCAATTGTAATGAACTGTTTTCTTCCAAAGATGCTCAGTTGACGATTGCTCTAAGATATTATTGAAGTTACACAAGTTTGAAATAGACGAGCAGTTTTAAACGTTTAAATCAATTTTCTACCTGGCCTTAGCATTCTTACCATAAGCAGTTACAGGCATTATAGTTGCGCCTTTTCTGTCCGTTTTTCATGAATATTTGGAAGTCTCTTATATTAGATTTCAAATCATTTGGTTCTTAACGGTATGGCCTGAAGTAGCGGGAGTTGGTTCACGCGTAGCTAGATTGGCACACATGGTGATTCAGCGTCTTTCGTGATGGCCGCACCAAGATCAGTTTATTTGTACCACAGACAATTTGTGCAATTTTCCGATTAAACCGGCCCCTACATATATAGGCATCTTCCAATAGCTATCTCGCGATTGAAATCACTCCCGTTTTGCAGGAATGGTTTTAGCTGAACTTACCGTGAACATTAGCACTAATAAGGCACACTGAGACCAGTTTTGCCCTTTTTAATGTGTAATAATAACAATTTAAGAGCGTAGGCGGCTATTATTTGAGATATAGGTAGAAAACGCATAGATACCGAATATAGTTTAGAAGAGCTTGGCAATTGAAAGACGTAAAAACCCAAATTTAAAGAAAAAAGGATCAAGAAGTATTATAAAATTACTTTCGAATGATCCCTGGAAAGGACACAGTACATGCCCAATTAGCTAACGTGATATGTTATCAAGTAATTGAAGCTAACTAATCGTAATTCGTTATATAATCGTTACTCTATAATTTTAATCTCCGGTCTTAACGAACGGAATTATTTCTAAATACCAAAAAGGGAATACATCAAATCTCTTTTAGCTTTAGATTGTAAACAATTTGTAAACAATTTGGAAATATCGTTGATTGTACAGAGCACAATATTATAGACTGTCTTACTCAAAGTATACAAAGGATGGGGCTCAAATGCTAATGGTGTGAGAGATGGCCACGTGATTTACCGAGAGTTTGATTTTCCGAGGAAATAACGAAGGGTGAAAACCAGTGTGGAGTATTGAAATCATGTACAATTACAACCAGCTCGTCCTATAGCTTTCTCAGCTTTCGAATTTCCCTGCAATCAAACCATGAGCTCACTGAAACCGGCTGTATCAGCAGCTCAAACTAAATATAAGGCAGCTGTGACTAGAGGGTAGTCCAAGTAAACGTTTTTGTGGCTTCCCAAAAGCGGTGTAAGGCAGGCACGGCGTATTCAGTGATGTCACTGATCTTGTTCCAGCGATAATCTTGTATTATACCTTGTATATATCTTAATATTGTATATCTGAGCGATTTCGCAAAGACATGCCCGCTAGGTTTTCGCTTGCTAAGCTAGCAACCTTAAACCCAGGGGGGGTTCTGTTAAGGCCAGGCCGGGCACATGGCCCAGGTACTGGCCTATCTGCTGGTGGTTTGCTGGCGGCCAGCTGTCAAAAGCAGGAGGGAGGCGATGGTGTCTTGTACTGACACCCCCAGCTAGCTAGACTTTGAGTTTTCAGCGTTAAATAACCTTGATGTTGACTGTGTTTCTGGGTATTTTATGTAGTTGTTTAAGCTTGTTTGAGACTTCTGTGTCGACATGGCACCCTGCTGGAGTGGTCCATGCCATGTGCATGCGTGAGGAGCCAATCTCCTAGCCAGAGGTGGGGGGGGGGGGGGGAAGCCAGGGGCCTTTGGGCGGGGGGGGCTGTTTTGGGGCCAAGGGGGGAGTGTTTTTGGGATTTCGGCTAATAATTTTTTAGCATTTTAACAGGTTGTAGCATTTGTGTCTCCATTAAGTTGCTTTTTACTGTTATCTTACTATTAGCACTTAAATATAGGTATACATTTATTCGTTCATTCATGTATTCATTTCATATGTGTGTCTACCAAATTTAAGCAGAAAGATAGAAAAGTTATTCTTCTCCCATTCTAAGCCATCCCTAACCCACACAAGTTGTCTTGTGGGTTAGCCGTTCATTTGCTTAAAGCTACCTTAAAAGCTCTTTGATCAAGTCCATTCCCCCGGGGGGAGGGAGTGGGGGCAAGCGTTCTTGGTTTCAGACGTCGAACTACTACCGTGCCGAACGCAATTCATAAATAATTAGAAAACATTTCTTTCGATTTTCTGCACAATCGATTGTTCGCGTTTTGGTCTGCAACAACTATTACATTTGACGTCTACAAACCAAGTGTTGTTCGACTCGAGGACATACCATGGCGTTTGAAACGGGTCTTCAAAGATCACGATCTTCATAAACCTAACTGTTATCAAAAACGCAGAGGCGGAGCCTCCCCGTAGGATTCTACTGTGTTCAGCATAAGTCAATACTGTGCTAAGCTTTAGCCTTATTCTATCTTCGTCATCCGTAATAACAGACGACAGCCCCCGGGAGGGAATCCCATGTAAAAAGGAAGGGGGTGCTCGTCGGACATTTTGAAAAGAACCTCTAAGAGTTACTAAGATTGTGACTTGAAATGTTTTTCAACCTTAAGAGGTACCAATTCGAAATCAGCACATTATCCAGTTGTCATATTTGTTTCGGCTCAATATCCTTAATCCCTAAAAGGTACAACGAGCACGCCCGTCCTTTTTTATATGGGAGTTCCCGGTAGGGAACCAGGTAGGACTTAAACCAGGTACCTCTAGATTTCAAATCTAGCGCCCTAAACTTCTCGGCCACGCCGCCTCATCACAGTGGTAGCCTTAGGCCTACGCGGCGCTCCTCAAATTTCTCAAGGCTACGTAGGAGTTATTATCCGAAATTTCTCGAAGGAAGCTTTCATCACATGTACTAAGGTCACCAAGCGTAATGACATACGAATACTCACGAGTACAAACGAATACAAACAAGTCAGGAACCCATCAGATAGGCTCCTGACAAGTAAAATACACGAAAAGAAAAGAAACCTTAGATTGCATGCGCCGTATTGCCCGTATACATTCGTCCGTCGGTCGCATGTATCTATGACTGTGTGTTTACGTCCGGGGAGGGGTACTCCCTTATATGGGCTATATAGACCTCAACCAATTTTTCTGGGAGTACCCCACCCCGGGGGATGTACGTGTGTTACTGTTAATGTTACTTGATGTAACTCATAGAACTCGTGTGGTGTTGAAGGACGAACATATCACGCAGCGGCTGGTAATCGAGCCCAAAACAAAGATGGCGTGATTTTTATCATTTTTATAGTGGTACCGGGAAGTATTTACTATTGTTTTTAGTAAGTTAAAGCACTCGGCCTCGGTCTTCTGTTTTCGGTTTATATTTTATTGGAATATTTACTTCTTCCTGGAATCATGCTGTCATCACTTGGCTGACCAACGAGCAGGTTCAAGCACGGTTTAGCTCAGGCGTCCGTGCGAGTACAACTGCCTGGCCTTTGTCAACATAACATGTACGGAACACGAAATGTTTTACGGATGCTGTGTCGTAGCTCAAATTAGCAGATGACTCAACTGGACTGGCCAACGGCACACCAATTCAAGTGTACGTACGTGAGAAGTACAAACTAGCAGTCTGCAAAACGTCCCGCGGATGGCAGGAACGCCCCCTACCTCTAACTGTGTAACATATATCTTTTTTTATTGAAAGCAAGGTAAGATCATTGTAGTATTTACACCCGGCGACACGAAATGCGTTGCACACTGCTCTTGATAACCTTCTCTGCTCTACTTGTTCCCCTCCAGGGAAAAACACGACAACCACGTTCTTGTAAGTATTGTTGTTTGATTGTTCTATTAGTTGGGTATTGAGGCATAGCTTATTAAGAAATTGTTAGTTTTAAGATCATGGCGTGTCCGTATAGCCTCGGCAAATTGTGGAGACGGAAGCCAAGCAACAAAACAAGAGAGGCTCTTCTGGGCTTACCATTATATTTTATATTCTCATTCGCTGGTAAAGTTGGCCGTAATTCTCACAGCCTAGAACCCTAGTGTCCAGCAAGAGGTAGTTTGAGCAAATAAGCCGACCTCGAACTGGTAATCTAACCCAAGGTTTCACGATTCTCGTTATATCAAATGCACCAAATAGACGGTAATGATTTGGCAATCAGGTAACTATACACCGTTCTGAAGCTAGCGTTGCTTCTTACGACATGACAAATCAATATCTGGTCATATCTCGACTCTTCGTTGCTCATGTGCGCGCCGTTGCTTTTCTAGTAAGACGCAGCAACCATCAACGTGGGCTATAAACTAAGTTTAGGCCTCACGGAACGGTATCCTACCCCTTGGACCCCTGATGCCCAATTTTTTGTGACATGCGCAGAGTACTTTTTTGGGGGAAACTGCTGTTCGTAGGGATACGCGGGCTCAACTCGCTA
>Ga0126339_10003902_pt1 | contig 10929 bp, 7 predicted proteins | sample OrbTmetagenome_2_FD_92532 | JGI IMG/M metagenome (GOLD analysis project Ga0126339, IMG submission 92532) | Coral microbial communities from Petempiche,Puerto Morelos, Mexico - Orbicella T R C metagenome | ecosystem: Host-associated > Invertebrates > Cnidaria > Coral | place: Petempiche,Puerto...
TCTTATTTATTCAATTTTCAGCAATAGAAATTAGGTCAGTCTTTTCTCACGCAAAGCTTATGATTAGTTGATTACAATGACGGGAAAAAAAAGTGGGGTGCCCATGCTCGTTGGTGAGCTAGAACCATTTTTCAACTGACAGAGCTCAATATCAAGGCAAATCCGGCATGTTTTCAATATGCGCGTGCACGAACTCGCGCTAATGACGCCATAAATTATGCGCAGTAAGGATGCGCAATGCAAATGTGAGGAATGACCTTAAGTGCGGCAGAAATGCGACAGTCGATTCATACGTCGCATATGTGTCGAACTTGGTTCAGAATTAATGCTGTCGGGTATGTCAGTCAGCGGGAAATATTTTAAACGTAGAGTATTCAATATGGCGGACCGAGATACTGAGGGACGAAGGACTTAAATTTCACGAAAAATTATCCGACAATGGAACGAGAGGGAGAAGGCTGACAATGCAGCAGTTTATTTTGCAATATGTTCAGGTTGCATTGAGTCGAGAATGGCCAAGTTTCTTCTTTCTCTTTGGCGGGACCAAATTTACGCATGCTCATGTATGAATTAGATTCGACACGGCAGAAATTCGACGTTTGAATCAGTGTCGCATTTCTGTCGGATAATGCACAAGACCAGTCGAACGTGCGGCAGAAATGCGGCAACCGATTCAGACGTCGAATTTCCGTCAAATTCAATTTGTTGAATTGAACTCGACACGGCAGAAATGTGAACCGGGTCTAACTTAAGTCTTCTTGTCCACGACTAGAACGCGCCAGTTTTAAATGCTGCATAGAGCACATTGCCAGCCAGAAATACAGTACAACCTGCTCCAACCAGAAAACTTATTGCTCTTGGCAAGGTGATGGCATTCAAGTAGGAAATGGTGTGCAGGATCCTAGCAGCTGTGAAGATACGCAGACACCAAATAGCTCGTATGGCCGGCAGGCCAGAAAACGAGTACAACAAGGCAACAATCAAAAACACTGGAATGCTCTCCAGGTCATTGAGATGAGCTCTGAAATAAAAACAGGCCAAAAAATTGCTGTTACAGGCAATTTCCAAAGTAAAAAAAATGACAAAAATAACGTTTCATGATCAAGAATCTTTCTTACCCTTCCCTTAGGATTCCCTACATTTTTGTTCTTAGAAGGCAAGATGATTAGTTTCAGGGGATAGTATTATCTTAATGAAAACTGCAGTCAGTGTAAAAGAAAGAGCCTAACACCAAACGTTAGACTTGAAAAATTTAAACCTACATTTGCTGCACATTCATGTGTTTAAACCGCAATCCTTTGAAATTATACACACAAATTAAAGGGTCTCCAATGCCTTAACTTTTATTACTACTATTTGTGCATGAGAGAAGATGTATAAATCGTAAATATGGGATTTTAAATAGACTTTTATTGAGGTATTCAATCCAAGGGAAAACGGTTAAAATTGCACACAAACAGTTTTCTCAAATTGCGAACATCTGCCCACGATTCAATTTGACCTGGAAAGCTTTAGCCGCTCCGCAAGGAATCAGGGTACAATTTAGGCCCCGTCCGAGTTTGGGCTAAGCATAAATACCTTCGAACTCTCTCCACATCAGCATGATGTATCAGAGGTTTATCTTTGTTTTTTCCTCCGTAATCCTCTGGACTTGGAAATACCTTTATTCAGATAAACAGACCAGAAAATCCTGATGTTAAATCATTTTGAACTACAATCTTGGACAATTTAAATGAAAAAGACCATCAATGATGGGAAAAATTGACGCGTTTTGGGTTTAGCGCCAGTTCAACATTGATTCGGGGGAAGGCTTGGTTTTATTTCCTATTTTATTCTGACCAAGATTGTAGTCTAGTCCGGGAACACTTTATACGTCCAGTCCAGCTAAGCCGTTCCGTGCTAGGCGGAGAACAAACTAAAATGAACTCTGGTGGATATGCACGCGATCTAATTTGGCCTGTTACTCACAACAAGAGCCTTGAAGACTTCAATCTGCATCGATCAGTCGCATCAAAATTTCAAGAGGCCATCTAATAACACCAATAAAACTAAAAACACTAATCACATTATTCCAAACGGGACAGTAAATATTATCAATAAATACAACAAAAGAAACAGTGGGAAAGCAATCAAATAATGACCTCAATCAACAGTCGTAAAATGCAGTGGAGAATCACGGCTGGAAAATCGAAGTTTCGAAATTTCTAAATGATTGAAGCAATATTGTTCACCGTTCTTTGGCGCGTCAATCAACATATCTTGATGTTTCGTAACTTTCTGAATGAGGATATAATTGAAAGAAAATATTTGTCATTCCAGTATAGCGTCAATTCACAGTTAGGAATTTGCAGTGCACCCGGCTAAATTAGGTCATATTTATAAGTTTTAATGGACTGTAATCTTTCTATGACTTTAAATTCTTGTCATCTCTTCAGGATTTGGCATCTCCACGTGGTACAGTGTCTTTAAAAGTAGTTTGCTTATATGCAACTTGCATTGTTCAAGGTCTCACCTTGTTCTTGATACGATGCCTTGCGGTGAGAAATGACATGGCCCAAGTTTTCAGCAAGAGAATGCTGCCATAGAAGAGATATGCAGCAAGCAAACGATCATCCAGCTTTAGTGAAACCATTTTGGAACTTGCAAATGCTCGTTGGATGAACAGCTAGATTAGAAGACAGCGAGTTTGCTAAATCAGAGATATCCGCCCAGTGACTACGCAAGCGTCTCGGACTCGCCACACGCGATCGCGCAGTCACGCGATCACGCAATCACGCGACTACGCAACTGTGCAAATGCGCAAAGAGTGAGTCAGCAGTTTCATATCGGGCCTGGCACAGGAGATCCTTGATCGTGAACTATACGTGAGACTCGCTGAAAAGCACTTTGGAGAAAACAGACCATTGGTAATTCAGCTTAAGTTGCACTGCATTTAAATTTTAACATATTCGACCAATCGATAAAATGTATTGTATACTATTTAGGTTTATCTCGTCACTGCCCTCTCCTCTAGTTTTCCATAATCTCAAATTTTTCGCTTCTAACACGACTGCTCACGTACAACCTGGAGCCATTAACCGGTTACCAAGTAACGATCCTTTCAATTAAAAAAGCTGCCTGTCATGGCTGTAGGCGGAAGAGTACAGACCGACAGTTATGCAAAGGAAGAATTGCCAAAAGATTTAGATGTGGAGAAAAAATTAACTAGTTGATTCTCATAACAAATTGATTTTTTTTTTTAATTGCTGTTATTTGCGACTGGTTATAAGACGGTTCGTGCTTCAAAATAAGAGTCCATATTTCACCAAGCTCCTACCGAAAGAAACCCCCCTAATAAGTACACATTACTCAGTGTTCTGTCACTGTAAGGAGCTATGTTGTGATTTACGTGTCTCACACTACGGCGGCCTAGTATACTAGCAAACCATGACCTGATTGGGTAGATATATTTTCGTGACCTACGTATTTCATTGTGCGCTCTCTCAGTCTATTGGTGGCTAGCGGTCATGCAAAGTCTGAACGAAGGAACCATTTAATAGAACTGAATTGCAACATCTTGTTGATTCTTTTAACTTTTATTTAACTTGAGCGGTCAATACATGCTTTGTTAACAAGCGCCCTGGGGCAATACCAAGATGCTCTGAATAGTTATCTTGGAATACTATGAACAAAACGTTTTGCGCAATCTCTGGATGCTGACAGCGGCGCCTCGAGGGTTTATCACCTTCAAATTTAGCTTGGAAGATGAAATGTATCATTTCCATTTTCAGCTTTTATAAATCGATCTTCCAGCTTGACACAAACTGTGAGTTTTGTAATTCCCTTTAATTTTCCGCTGCATATTGGTCAATCTTAGCTTGATCCATTTATGAAGATAATTGCGCAGCGAATAGCTTTTTGCGTATTGCGCTGTTAGCCTTTTAAAACTCCCCTTCAAACTTAATTCCTATTGATCCAGGAAGCCTGAAGACTAATCAACAACCTCGATTAAATAGAAAGCTGCTTTTTGTACTATGATGCAACCAGGGGTGTATTGTTTCTGTCATTTTTCAGATCTGCTTATTCGCCACAATCCGCTAATTTAGGTTCAGAGAGAAAATATGAGAGGATAGCGTCTTGCTAAACAAATTTCCACTACCTCAAAAGAACGACCCTGGATATGGGAAATGTTTTGCCCATGCGCGGAACGGCCCCGGGATCTGTTGATCCGGAATCCAGTTGACACTAGCTGGCAACCGCGCGCGTCTCCCACAAAATCCCATTTTATGACCTGATGCAATTTAATTTTCCTACACTACTGGACATCGCGAAATTTCATTAACAATAAAAAACGAGATTTTTCAAGGACTTACGAGATTGTCCAACTTGGAACTAATTGGATAATTTGCTTCCGACCAAATTCAACGCGTTCATCATCGAAAATTCTCGCAACCAGTTAATGTCAGTCGTCCAGTTATTAAACAAATTCCGCGTTTGTCCTTCTCTTTACTAAAAGTTATTCAGGGATATGCATGCATGGAAAACGGTCTTCAAATTTAATTGGTATAAGCTAAAATCAGTTCAACAATCAACCCAGCCGATACCATCCCACGTATAAATGTTTTTGTCTCGGTTGCGAAGGTAACGAAAGTAACCGTTTATGCAGCGGAAATGATGTGTAAGGGCGTAGAACGGAACTAATTATTACATTTTTCCGCCACGTTTTTCTCTCTTGTCAAACCTCCTTTTAAAGCTTGTTTTTGTACAAATATGTGACTGAGATCCTGTGAGATCATCGGACTTTTATGCGGCAAAAAAAAGACATTGAAGTACATTTAGATTTACGCTAAACTGACTAATGGGAAACACTGCATTTAAGTTTTGAAGAAATAATTTAATTCATTTTTTTTTGTACATTTCGTTTCTTTCTGTTAAATACAACTAACATAGAATGTCTTTTTTTTACATTAAACATCATTAACATAAATAAATTACAATTAAAAATGTATCTTTGCTGATTGGTGTTAAAACTGCCCAGTTTGGAACTCCACAAGCAAACACATATCATTTCGCCGTAACTAACTCAGTGCCTCACCGATAACTACAAACAACAGCGTGGGTGTTTGAGCCGATAATCTCTTTAAACATACAAATACAACGAAATGTTTTGTCTTCTAATCGGGTATTTACAACAAGAGAAAACTGTTCTTGTATTAACCAAGTTCACACTATTGGCCTTAAGGTCAAACGAAAGCCGGTTGACGATTTACATTCAAACTCTTCATGTAAAAATTAATTGTTCTCTCGCATGGTAACTCTTCCTCTGTTGTTAGCCTTTAATTTGCTGTGAGTGCCAGGTTTTCTTAAGTTTTTCCGGTATCCAGAGAAAACGGATTAGCGCACCATTCTTCAATTCTTCGCCTTTGCGGCAAATGTTGTCGGTGAGCGTAACACTCAGTCTCGCACAGTTTTCAAATTGAAACGTCTCTTCGACTACTGATCTTCACTCCGGCCTCTTGAGCTTCTAGCAAAGTTCTGACAGACATTCGTAGCAGTTGTTTTGTTTGAGTAGTCTTGAAGAGATGGAAATGAGGAAAAAACAGCCTAGCACTATCACAACAGCACTGTACTCCAACACCAACTCTTGGAAAGAATAGAGCCTTGTGATTCGAGATCCTTCGATTTGTGATCTGTGATTTAACGGCGGCGAAGTGTGAGTAACGGCGGGTTCCTCAGTCATCATTCTTGAATGTACAGTTTTCTTCACCGTCAGTGTCGAGGAAGGAGGTCTCAATTAGACGAGAAATATTTACAAACTGAAGTACCCTTCTAAACCAAACCGTCTTTTATAGCACGATACGGATCATGTTGTAACAAGATTGACGTAATTTCCTGTAAAGTGATAACCACAATCGACTCTACGAACGGAACTTAACACCATTTAGCGTCCATTAATCAGCATGTGCTGATAAGAAATGTCACCGATAAACCGGTAACCACCTCGAAAGAAACTTGTTCAATTTGTATTTGTAAATATGATAATTTGATTGCACCGCAGGAGATGAAAGAGGTGTTGAGAAAATCCAAATTCCTCGATATAGATTGGGCAAGAACATGAACTTTATAAGAATTTTATTCTTCTGAGGGTAGCTGCGATCCGGCCGCGTGTCAAATGTAAAACTTCCTATTGAGCAAGATCCTGACATGTTCACTGGCCAAGGGGGAGTGAACTGGAGCAAAAACACGTGAAACGAATTTGAGCACGTTTCACAGTGCAACTGAGCAACATCACATGTGGACCGTTGGAAAGATCAAGTTAGCGAATTCCGTCTCTGCAATTGAAAACACTGTATTTTCGATCGCAGAATCCCATTCAACAAACGTTTGTTGTTCAAGAAGTTAAAGAAAGCGTTTCGTTTTTGGAGCGTTGCTCATCACCGGTATAAAAGGATCATTTGTACAAAGACGAGACCATGGGAATCGAATTACAAATAATTCCCCATCTGGGATCACCGTGCGATGATTCACACAATAAAAGCTTATAGCATTTTTCTGGCTAAGCTTGTGATTCCGCGATTTAACTACAAAAGCCGCAAAACAAACAAAGAGATTTCAAAACAAGACAAGTATTTACACAACGTGTGATTAAGCAGAGAAGTTTCTAGTTCTGAAGATACCGGCAAGAACATTGTTTTGCAAAATGTTTCTAGAAGGACTTGAAATGAAAGCCGATAAAACGATACGTACACCATCAAACAGCATTCCCGGTTCACGGACCTGAAATGGCCTTAATAATAAAAAAGAGGAATTTTAAAAATATCACAACTTTTTCCGCTGGCCCTTGAAACATATCGAGTATGGTGTGCTGGTAGTTCTGAACAGTACTGAAACATTTATCCGGCCCTCTTTCCCGGAAAACTAAAGAAAAAAAAAAACTTTACTGTTCCCGACCCCCTAAGCCTACTAAGGAAGCAGCCAAAAGATAAACAAGGAGGACGGATTTTTTTTTCTTTTGCGGTAAAAATTCTGTTGTGTTGAGGGAGCAAAGTTCTAGTACGATTTTGGGCCACGACGCATGCGTATCATTTTAACACGCACCCGACCACGCGCCCGTCCACGCGCCGTCGATTCACAGCTGCACCGTATCAGGTTCTTTGCACGATAGCGCTTTCAGGAAACGAAGAGAAAGAAAATATTTTTACGGGCTACATTTGTGCCAATATTGTTCACTGAATAGTCACGTCCAGTACTGATAATCACGCAAACATTTTCAATCTTTTAGTTAGAGTGGAAAGATGAAAGCAAGGAAGGTTGCGGTCCATGTCGACTTGGGCTCTGTGTAACGCACGTAGACCAAAATACTATTTAAACAATCAAATCAAATCAGTTAGATGAACCAGAGAAGTGATCAGACGAGTTAATGAAGTAACAATTGATCGTTTAGCTCGGACTAATTACAACAGTTTTGAAAATCCTCGAGTCATGCAAAAGAGTCGAGGTTATCAAGTCACATTCTCCAGTTTTTTTATCGGAGGAGGAGTGGGAAGGGGTGGGGGTTAGGCTATTACTCCCAAACTCGTCTAGGAAAAGTGTCGATTGGGGAGGGGGTATGGGGCAAGACAGCTCAATTATCAATCAAAGGAATAAAACTTGCTACTCTTGCGATCTTGACAGTGGAACGATCTTTTATTTTTTGGCAGATCCTGATGGTGGAAAACAAATATTTCAGTCAAAAATATAGTTGTCAGAATAACTGGCGCCACCTCGCCCACCCTCGTCCAAAAAGTTAGATAATCCTTAAATATCCAGCTAAAAAATTGCGTTTGTTTAATTGAATTCTTCCGTGATCAGCGTTATTGATCTCTTGACATCGTGATAATCTGTATTTTGAACAAATAACCTCAATTGACGTATGTTCAAGAATTATAGCCAGGTTATTAGCTTCAATTATAAAATTCCTTCACTCATTCTCGGCTTCGTCACGTAATTTATAATGTCATTTTTTCATTTTTTCACATTTAATTCCGAGTTACGGAGAGATCAGGTAAATTAAAGTCTAACTGAATTTAACCATAATTTAAAGCCACGTGGATACCCTGCAGTTGGATATTTATAATTCCTGAGTCCTTCAGTGATCAGATATCATGCTGAACTTTTACGACCCTTTATCTTAAAGTTTTGAGCTTAACGATTTGAAGACTAAGAGTTTCCTTTTTATTTAAGTTAAACATTTGAAACAGGATATGCTCCGATCTCCTCAATATTTAATCTGTAAAGGAATTAAGGTATACAATTTTAAGTGCTTTAAAAATTTTCTTTGAACGGTTCTTACGTCTTCAAAACGTTCTTCGCATTCAATTGAAAGACTTTTCGGAAGATATGGAATACGTGGATGAACGCAGCGTGGAAGTCATAGAGGTCAAAGATACGTAAGAATTGTAAAAACATTCGAACTGAAAATCTTCTTAGGAACTGCACGAAATAAAAGTCTGCCGTCATTTCCCGTTCATAACTTATACTGGGTTATGTATGTGTTATAAAATGGTTCCAATTAATTTCCATGTAATGTATCTAAATTAAACCGGAGCAGAAGTTACGTACAGAACGAGAACAGATTAAAGTCTTTTGACAGTACTCGCTGGCGGAATGTGGAAAGCGACGCGCGGAGGGCCCGGGGCAGAGGGCCATAAGGTGCCATTGACAACGTGCGAAAAGAAGGCTCTTTAGCTATCAGTTTTCCGATCTCTCGATCTCAAAGGCAGGAGATACACATACCAGAACTTACTCAAACCATGAAGAACAAAATTTAAAATACAAGACCAGCTTCGGAACGGAAAAAGCCGAATAACGGACGAGTAATGGCCGACTTACTAGTTCTCCACGAACGAGTCTTCAAGGGGAACAGAGCTACACTTAGATAAGCTACCGGTAATAAACTGACAAGACTAATGGTGTTCCACTAGTGGAAATATTGAATTTACTGACATGAATTTACCTCATTCTATTTTCAGAGTACCCGTGCAACCAAAATAAGTTTTTAAAAAGCTGACAAAAATTCTGGCAGAAGAATAGACAACTTACACCATACACATAGATCAGTCAATGTATGAACCGAGATACCTATGTGCCATCACTCGGAAGGAAAAAAAATATTTCCCTTCAATGCATTTAAGTTTTAAATCAGTAGGGAAGACTCGATGACTAACTGTTTAAAAAAGGTCAGATCATTTCATGACCATAGAGCGAGAAATAATTGCAACTACGTGCACAGGTCCAAGCAATACATGCAGACAGTCACAAACACGTTGTCTCTGAGACATCAAAAGAATCGTGTAAATCCTGATCTTCCATGTCTTCCATGAGTTATTGCGTGATTTCAACTTTATCGACTATTTCCTTTTCTTTGCGATTATTTGAACGGATACGCCTACCATTTCCTTTTCGCTTAACACTGAGACGGGATATTAATTAAAGCTCACTAGCGTCAATCTTTTATTAGTGGAAGTATTTCGCGGGGTAGTACTGATCAAGGTGTATCAACAAGGTCTCTGTATTTAATACTATTCTTTGTACGAGTCGAGTCTAAGAAACATTTGTTTCACCAGCCAAGCAAAAGCACTTCTTGTTTCAGTTATAAACTGAGAGTTGAACAAGTAAGAAACACAAGTGTCTCTGTGCCGGTACTCTTCCCGGGCTACAGACACGTGCGCCTAAAGCGGCGCTCTGTCTTGTCGGCGAAACATTTGCCGCATTGGAAAAGGGAGGTACAGTAGCAATTATAGGTACATCAAACTGATTATCATATCATTTGTCTGCAACCACACTCACGCGAAATGCAGATTATAAAGCGTTTAACTTGGACAACAAAAGAGCCTCGCTTTACTGATATTTTGGTCATCTTTCCGCCACCGATCCGGTTTATCGTTCAGTTCAACGTCATTAAGTGACCCGTCAACACTACAGTAACTGGTTTACGATGAACGCTTAGCAAATTTTCCACTCTTTTAATGGGGAAGAGACTATTGGATTTAGAAAATAACTGCTATGCACCCTCTACTGGAGCTGAACGTGCATTATTACTTTTTCCTTTTTCATAGACGTCCGGTTGGAAATCATAGAGCATGCACGTATGTCCCGCACGCTGTGTTGCAAGTGCATTACCACCCATTCTCGGATGTAAATATTTTCGCTTTTTCGTGCTCTATTCTAAAGCAAATAAAAGATGGTGTGTCTATGTTTTCTACGACAATATTGCACGTTTGAGGTCAAAGTGGGAATTATTTTCTTATATCTGACGGAGCACTAGCTATCTTCTGTTTGATAAGTGTGAGTTTTGTTGGCCTTCAGTATATCAGACACTATCAGTGTATTATAATGAGAACAAATGAGACGCAGATTATCAAATCTTATGAAGCTTCATTTGTTTCGCAGCAGATTTTTTTCATTACTCAGTGGTTACTGTGTCAATTATATTTCCTAGACGCCTGATAATGGAACCTAACTGGAAGACAGTGACTAGACAGTACAGTTACCACAGCTATGTAAGAAAACAACCATAATGAGAAAGGGAAAATACGACGATCAAGTCTGCAACCTCCGGCCTTCGTATAAGTTCCTTATGTCACAAGACTAATGACGTAAATCTTATCAAATAAACTGTCAGCGAATGGTAGGATACAAGAGCCAATTCTCGTATTGTAAAGAGACTTCGCCAAAGGTGAGCACGTACACTGAGGGTTGAACTTCTTAATCCCTGAGCGATCGTGTACAAGGTCCGAAGAGATGAAATGAGTCCAAAGTCCTATCAGGTTAAAACCAGACCCCACCCTCCCCCCCTCCTGTTAGAAAAGCCCTCGGCCCTTACCAACTGAAAACGGGAGAAAACGCTAAGAAATGACCACAAAATCTCCAACTTTAAACTCCTGAGATCGCAATTTTGAGACCCTTAAA
>Ga0126339_10003904_pt1 | contig 10927 bp, 4 predicted proteins | sample OrbTmetagenome_2_FD_92532 | JGI IMG/M metagenome (GOLD analysis project Ga0126339, IMG submission 92532) | Coral microbial communities from Petempiche,Puerto Morelos, Mexico - Orbicella T R C metagenome | ecosystem: Host-associated > Invertebrates > Cnidaria > Coral | place: Petempiche,Puerto...
AACCATTTTTTATAAGAGAAAAAAATAAAAAAAAAGGGTATTTCGGGGGGGGGCGGGGGGGGGGGGGGTTCAAGCTAAAAGACCTTCCATGGGAGGGGTATGGATATTTCTGGAACAACACATTCAGTACACATATCACTGGGCAAGGTGAACAAAATAAATATATATATATATATGTACAAGAAAGGTATCAGCAGTGTCTTTGCCAGAAATATATCCTCAGAAATTTAAATACATGTACATGCATGGATACAAAACTTAGTATGGTGAATTACAAGTCATTTGTTATTTTGTCTCCCTTCGTTATGATGACTGGTAAGCTTCTCTGTACAGTTCAACTTCTAGTAGTAATGAACACTGGGCAGTAAGGTGGACAGACGTACACCTCCCCTGAGCTAGGTGATCTCCTTTAATGGGACAAGCAGTTCAGAATACGTCCTTGCTGCACATACTGTTGTGTCATGTCAAATATATTTTCATCATTATAATGCTTGATGTAACAAATACTGCAGAACCACTCCATTAACACATGCTATCTGCATAGGGAAAAAAACAAAGATTAATTCAAAATTAAATGCTAAGAAATGCACAGAGAACGCCACACACTATTTATATGTAATTTCCACCACCATACTTAAATTCTACAACCTGCCAAACCACTAAAAAACAACTATTCCTTACTTCTTAATTTTAGCAGAACAACAAATACATGTAGATTAGAGAATTTATAGACATATTGTGTGCTACCTATAACTCATGATAAAATCTGCATAATGGCTATAGGATTACACTTGGTCTTCTATCACCTAGACAAATACTATATTAGAGTTTCAACCTGGTTATTAAGAATCAGTAATAAAATCTTCTCTGAGGGAGTAATAGAGAGAGTAATAGAGTAATAGAGTCTAGCTCTGAACTTTGTGGCAAAAAACGAAACATGAACCATGGCCTGAAATCAAGATTAGACCTTTCAAGTAGATCATGATGGCTGCAAGTTTAGAAGAAAGTCGCACACTGTTGCACTATTTATGTAACCGTATTGTTACATACGAGCTGAGGTGGCCTCAACTAAAAGCCTGATGGTTTCTAGAGGTCACATCGCCTCACATTCACATATTTATAAATACTGTACATTAAGTAAAAAGGCAAAATAAACAGAATGAATGAATGAAAAGATTTCTAGGTCATTAGTTATGTAAATAACAACACCTCACCTTTAAAATGGGCACTTAATTTCATTGTACTGCAACAGCAACGAGAGGACAAGAAAAACGACATACAGCACAAACATGGTGGCACCAAGCAGTTTGGACATCTTCCATTTGCTGATAGCAATTGCTGCAACTACAGCTATCAGCATTAAGAAGAGTAACAAGACCGAACAGAACAGTCCCGAGCTACTAACTACCATAGCAGTACCGCTATGTACTGCACTGAAAATTATCCATGGAACAGGTAATCTACACAGAGAAAAACAAGACCAGTATGTTAATCTTATGTTATCACTATGCAATACATAATTAGATTGTATATTAAATATTCTTAAGTAGGGAACATCCTCAATAGGGATAGCCTCTGATATTCCCTTTTATACATATTTTCTTACATAATGACTTTCGATTGTAATTTAAGAAAAATAACACAACATAACTAATGTTCAGTCCACTGGACCCAGAGGACTCCACGTTTTACTACTCTAACACTGTTATAGTACAACACATTTACAACATATTCACAATACTCCTCTCACCATACCATATATTGTATGTTTGTAAGTAACCAGTATTGCAAATACTGTAAGTAATGTATTGTACTGTGTTGTACTGTTGAGTATTGTAAAATTTCTTATCATTAAAAAAATAATAAATAAATAAATACAAAATACCTTTACAGTACAACACAAACAGTACACTTCTTATGATAAACTTACAACATTATATAAATTTACAATTTGTAACTAGAAATGCAATACATTTTACATTGTTTAATATACACACAAATGTGTTCTACCCCTTAATTAGGGTGTTCTACATGTATTTCAAACTCTTTAAGAGTGGGCACATATTATTGTAGTCTTGCTGGATTATATTTTCAAAGTAAACCAAAAACAAGTAGATCTGAAATAATGGCCAAGTAATTACTATTTTTGTCAAGGATGTGACTGGCCATTACTCATCAATAAAATAATCTACAATATGCTACACTCAGTGACAAAATAATAAACTTAAGTCAATTGTCCTTGGTGATGGTATCTTTTAGGGACATCCCCCAGGACACCCCCCAGGACACCCCCTCCCATTCTTCTTACAAGTACAAGGGAAACTGCACACATACCCTATTGTGACATCAAACAAATTGCTCCCTATGGAACTGGACACAGCCATGTCACCAAAGCCTTTCCTTGCTACTAGAACACTGGTAATAAGATCAGGAATACTTGTCCCAGCTGCTAAGAATGTTAAGCCCATCACCTGTAAAGAAACAAATAAACATTACATCAAAACTAGAAACAAAGACAGATCATTTTAAAACCGTTATAGTGATTTGTCACATTTGACTTGAAGACTTTTGGTATTTTGGAAAACTCGCCGCTGAGGAGAAGCGCTCGGTGGTCAAAGTGGTCACAACCAGAGGTTTGACTGTACTACATTAATTGAGTTTTGGACTGAAAGAGATATATTAAGCTCAGGTTTTGCCTACCTCTGTAGGAATACCAAGGGTGTCACCAACTTCTGTTGCCCACCAAACCATTAAGTAAGAAAAGCAAACAATCCATAACATTGACCAAATGAATGTCCAAGGATACAAGTGTCTTCTTTCCTAAAAGAAAGAAAATGATTTTATCAATACCTTTCCCAACTTTGCTACAGACCTGTTGGGGGTGGGGGGGAGGGGGAGTCCAGAAGACTGGGGTGGGAAGCAGGGATGGTGCGGTGGTGAGAGTGCTCACCTCCCACCAATGTGGCCCAGGTTCGATTCCAGCGTGGTGCCATATGTGGGTTGAGTTTGTTATTGGTTCTCGCCTTGCTCTGAGGGTTTTTCTCCAGGTACAGTACTCTGGCTTTCCTCCCTCCATAGAAACTGAAATCTTCAAATTCCAGTTCGACCTGGATAGAGTACCCACCTGAAAACCAGCTAAGGTTGAAGTGGCTCTTTCTCTAAGCAATGTTATTTATTTAAATGGTTGGAAGCAGAATTCAAATTTTGGAGAAACTGGGCAAAAAAGTGAAACAAATCTGCAGCATTGAGTAAAATAACTTTGCCATAGAAATAGAACACAGTGGTGCCAGTGGTGACAATAAATCAAAAGTACAGAGAGTAGGATGTTCAAATCCTCTGCATCGCTCATCAAACCCTCCCCCTGCCCAACAGACTTCACATGTACCTTTGTCATATTAAAGTAATAAGGTTAACTTTGAATTGAAGCCTTGTGGCCCATCAGAGCAATACTTATTCCTGGTTTCCAACTCGTACAAAACAACAAAAAGTATTCATATGCCACTCCCTGAATGGGATTTTTACCAATTATAGGACCCAGTCTTTCTTGAACAATAAATATTGAGCCCTGGACTGGTTGGGCACTGTGATGTGTTCTTGGGCAAGACAATTTGTTTTCAACATTGGCCAGGTGTATTAAGTCACTTAATAGTAAAGAAACTGGCTAAGCTCCAAAAGTATGGGTCACTTGGCCTAATGCAGACTTAAATTGACTTACTGGTCTCTTGATGTCCAGTGCTGTAAAATACATGCAATACATAATAGGAGCTCTGATGAGGTATACCAGTCGATCTTTCCAGCCTGATGGCCAACTTAAGTCTATAGGTTCACTTTCATCTTCAAGCTTCAAACAGAAACAACAGCATTTAGTGGAGGAAATAAACAGTCATGTGCCCTTTGATAAGACACTGTTTTTTGAAGACATCAAAATTCTGGAGTAAACATCAAACTTGCTAGGGGGTTTCAAATAATTTCCTGGGTAAAGCTTGCTTCTCTTGTTCGATTGTTTCTTTCATTGGGGGAGGATTATTCTCCTGGGTCCTACCTGCCAACCATATTACAAGAAGATTATCTGTGATTCTCCAAGATACAGAAGTCTAAGACATGAGATATTTCTCCTTGGAGTATCAGGTTTTTCAAAGACAACTCAACCAAATCGGAAAATGCTAGAAAATTTCCAAGGACATTCCAAAGATTTGCAAAGATGTTATGATCATAATGTATCTTCCCACACAGTACATAATCACCAGTACCTTTCCCTTAAAAATTTCAGTATTAGGGGGAATACAGTCATTTACTTGTACAGCTGTAGGACTTTTCTGTTAATGTACTGGTTTGCATTTATATGTTTTTCAGAAAAATGTCATTTAAGGTCGTAATCACCCAGACTTATCAGCCAGGTGTGAGATACTAGTCAAATGTTCAAATGTTGTTGTTTACAATGGTCAATGCACTTAGCTACACCTAGCCAGTTCACAGGCATGTCACTTAAACTGAATGAAACAAAGATATCAACTAAACATAATAGGCTTAAAATCCCAACTGGCAGGAGGCAGACCAGTTGGTTATTAACAAGCATGACCGAGGAGTTGGACTAAGGTCTACTGAGAAACAACTCCAGCTAAGAAATCAGAGCGGAACTTGAACCTGTGACCTCAGGATTTCAAGTCTGGTACCATAACCACTTGGCCACACTGCCTCCACATCTATGGGAATGAGTGGGCGAATGCATGAAGTTGACATGTTTTGACCACAGGAGTGAGACTCGTTCCTAAAGCATCACTACTATACCAGATGCATGTTGCTATTAAAGTTAATACTCCTCGACAAGGAAACAGATAAACTATTCATACTTACACATGCTTCCTTGGCACTTTCAACGTCTACTAATTGTTGATGTGAAGAATGTGGTAGCATAGTTGTTTGAGAGCCTTGCGGCTCTGTTGAAGTTCTATAAGCATTATTACTTCGCTCACAATTTTCAGGTACTCCACCAGGTACGTGGACAGCTCCATTCTCATGAGGAGCAATTTGTACAAGAGGAAACAGTGTGCCTCCATTTACCAAACTAGAGTTTCTAGAAGAGTTGTCCACAACTCCTTTATTATATGAGTCATTGATAGAAGTAAAGTTGTTCCCTGAAAGAGAGGAGTCATTAACGCAATTATGAAATGATGCCGTTGAAGTTGAATCTGTCCTTTCATCATTGTTTATAACGGATAAATGAAACTGTCTGTGGCCATCATCCATGTTTTTATAAACGTCTTGATTCCCATGCACAAGACCAGGGTCTCTTTCCATACCAACTTTGACTTTAAGACATCTGAGTCTCTTTAACTTGTTTATTTTCACTGCAATGGAAGCTGTTAATCAGAACAGAATGACAGAATAAAGAAAAAATATTTTGTCCACCACAGCTGCCAGGAAAGTACTTGAGATAGAGATTTATAATAAATTTGGCATAGAGTCTCAACAGCTGTGCAGATGCCAAGTTTTTTTCAGTGGATCATACATAAGACTGGAACCTATTCAATGACAATGTTCCTGGCATTCCATGACATATTTGCACAAACATCAAGTAAACTATGGATGCTGAATCGATTCACACATCTAAATCTGTTAATTAAAAATATGCATTAATTACAGCTTCAAAACTAGGAAAAGGATGCTTCACAAGGGTCTTCAATGGAATGTTACTACCAATAACACTTTTCATCAGTAGTAATGGTAAAAAGAGTTGACAGCACCTGGCCAAAGATGGCTGATTAACCAGTTGTTTTGGTAGGCTACTCGCCCTTAATGATACCCCTGAATATAATTTACTTTGATGTAAGTTCTAAGAATATTCAAAAACTTACATTTAAGAGAGATGTAATAAGTTGATAACGCTTTACTCACCTTCTCCAAGAGGATCCATAGTGTGAATAACAAGTTGAAGTGCTCCATGGCGGAAGCAAGGAAGACCATTGTTCTGTTTGGATGATGTACAAAGGTTTTCCACTGCTTTCTGTTTGATTTAAATATTTCAGGAAAAATCCTTACTAAAAATATTACATCTAGTAATACCTCACAAGTTACTATTGACAGATACTTTGTGCGGTTAACTGAAATTACTAAACTTGTTTTCAAACATGGAGTTCACATTATGATGTGCTAATGAATATCTAAGAGATATTAATTTAATCTTATGCACTGATTAGACGTAACATAATTTTAGTTTGGGTCTCTGTATTAAGGACGGTGCCTACTTTTGTTAGTGCGCACATGTTCTGCACATCACGCAAGGCATGGTTTAAGCGCCACGCATGTGCTAGGGTGAACAGTGACGCAATCAACTACGCTACCTAGCACACGACTAAATTGAAAGCAAAATTTTTGTACTGTGACCAAATCAAGTTTAATGAACTTGTAGTTGAACCAGGAATTCCAGAATAGTAGCATATCACTATGCATTAACTGATAAAGTCTTCCAGCTGAAAAACTAGCTGTTATCTGTTGAAAATTATCCTGAAATTCAACTGTAAACATGTACCTGCAGATGGCGTAGTGCGTGCGCAAAACAAGTGCGAGATACGCAATTGTTTTACCTACTGGGGAGGTCACAGGAAAAAATGTAATGGGCACCATAAAAGTTTTCAAAAAAGATCAATAACTTTAAAAAACACGTGGCTACCCCTACATTTTATGTTATGAAATGGAAGTGGCAAGCCTATTCAACACGTGATTAGTTTGTGGTTGTGAACAAAAGGTGTTTAGCCTGTATTTCAGCTGAACCCGAGGAAGGCTGTCAGAGACGCTAAAGGCGCTGTTGCAACGATTTTGTTATTAAAAATATATCAAAAATGGTTTTTATGTTGCCATTTACCATGCAGTTTTAAGATCTTTATAAACATGTTTGCTTTTCTGCATGTAAAGGCGAATTCTAAGGAAATCTGTGAAGAAATATCTTTTTCTTCTTTTCTCAGAAAAATGCTGATGTCAGCATTTTTGTTGAAATTCAAGGCTAATTATCTTGAAAAAATGCGTGGCTATGCCCAGTTTTCTTTCTGGATTCTAATAGCCCTTGCCAAGATGTACTTTTTCCGCATAGTCCTAACCTGGCACAAAAACCTTTGTATTTAGTGGGCACCATCCTTAAATACACAAATTCACATCTTTTAATTTCCTGTAATTTCTGGTGGTAATTCATACAATGAAAGGCTAGGACTTTACAAATGAAACTTTTCACCAGGTGGAAACCAAATTATCATATTCATTCAGTTCAATACAAGTGACAAAGAGTCATTAAATATGAGTATTAGTATAAAATGAAGTTCTGTTCATTAACCCACTCAGCTGGGTCAAATTTAATCTTTCCTACAAAAAGCAATAAATTCTGTTACTTCAGGAAATATCCATACTTCCTTTCCCATGAAAGGGTTGTTTTATTTGAACTCTGACATTCATAATTTTGTGAAAAAAATAAGGCTTTGAGCTCCATCCTCTCTGCCAACATCAGAATTTTCAATGACTTTCCATGTGGTGGATATGGATTTGAACTGCATTTTATAATAATTTAGTAATGCTTGGTTAGAATTTGGCCACAAGCACACAAGCTCTCTTGATTTCAGTCATTTCAACTTTTTCACACAGTATGATCTTTTCAAAATGACCAAAAGCCTATTTTCTTGGTAACTAATCAAACATATTCATTGAGTAGTTTTAATAATCCTGAAGGATTGTAGTACAAACTTTCTAAGGCAGTGCAGTTTGTAAAAAAGGAGTACAAAAGTATACATCAGTACTTGATAGTTCATAACTGGCCCAAAATGGCTCACTTTTCGATTCCTGAATTTAATTAAAGAAAGATTTCATTAAAACTTGAATAAACAGAATCAAGCATTTAAGTAAATACAGTGTACAAGGGCTTGCATGCTGTATGAAAGAACAACGTGCAGCGGAAATTAAAGGCTAACCTCTACTCAGTTTTACTTTTATGTTACAGATTTATCATTGACAGTATCCCAGATTCTGTGTACCATTTTAGCACTGCTTATTTAAGCTAAGATTCACTTGGTTGTTGAGAAGACCATTCAAACTTGCTGTCTGGTAGTAAACATAATTACAGAAAAATTATCAAGAGCTTGGGTACCACCCTTGAGTCAAGTGAATTAAAATCCATTCATGATCATAAAAAGCTTGAAACATCAAATATATTAACACATATTTATCACTTATCTTTGAACAAATTATGTACAGTACAATTCTGATCAAAAATAGAACTTGATGAGATCCTGAAAAAGCAGTTTTACATGCAAAAGGAGGTTTAATTAGTTTTCCCCGTTATTTGCTGTCCTGTTTAGAATTCTAGCCAGATTAATCCAAAGAGGATTACAAGAAGGTCAACACGAGAGAGAACACTTTTACAGACAGTATCATGTCATCAGTTCAACAGATAGACCCAAGAGTTGATTGCAGCTGTGCTTGTGTGTGCAACTCGATCTTGTTCTCATCACTGATTTCAAGTGTCTTTTATACATAGAGTTTGATCATTAGCTCCTGTTGCATTTCAAGCTTAATTAACACGTCTGACCTGCGTACTGTTGACGCACACCCCACCTAACGATATAACTAGAAAATCCTTGTTTACATGCTCGAGTTAACAGCATTTCGGCGATGGAGCTCTACAGCCTGCCCGTGAAATTTCCAATTGTTTTTAAGTGCAGAGATTACATAAGAAGACTCACATTGTAGCAAATTTAGGCGCATAGCACCTGCCAAATACAATTCCATTTTACGCTTTGTGCTCTCATGCATAACGTTCATTCGAATTGCACGAATTTATTATGTACGTGTCTACGAATATATTTGTACACGAGCCATTGTACCAGCTTCTTGTTTAATATTAAAATATATAGCTGAAACTGCCTCGGGATAGCAACACGGCATTCTTAAACAAAAAATAAAAGTTCACACTACTCACTTGAACGTAACATAAATTCTAAACACATGCCCCTTTACTCGCCTACAAATGTAAAACGCTGGTAATTTAGTACCTAACTCGTCAACTTCTGTACATTTATATTCAGGGGTGACGAAGATTCTTCATTAAATTGGCATCTGCCGTCATGCACGACTGACCGATTGAAAGATTTTTCGGACAAAGTCACGAAAAAGTTTCTTTAAATGATTAAAAATCTGCGTTTTATGTTACTTCGAAGCGGCCAGCATCCCCCGCCGTTTCCTGAAGCGAATTTAGCATGAAAGCGGTTCAATTAAAGCACTGTTGACACTTATCATGCATTTAAAATTTTCAAAAAAAAACCTTCGTTTCCCTTATCACCTTAACACCAAAGTAAAATGTGTTCACCTACCTCCAGAGAAGGATCTTGCATGTTGGCTGCTTCGGCTTGTTTCGAATCCAGAGTGCTCACTTTGTTCGATTTAAGCAATCTTTTCACCGATCTTTCAATTTTGTGGTTGTATTTCATAAATGTCACATACAAGAAGTATGTGATAATCAGTATTAGCGCTTCCCACCACTCGATCTTTCCGTCTGTGAAGAACACGATTAAAACGATCAGAGCTATGCTGTAGAACATACAATCTCGAAACAAGGGCCACCATGTCAGTTTTAAGATTTCCTTCGAGAACACCGCGCACATTCCAATAACAAACAAGACATTGAACACAGCGGAACCTACAATGGTTCCGAAGCCAACATTCGAATCAGGGTCCGCAAAAACTCCAATAAAAGACGTACAAAGTTCTGGCATACTACCGCCAGCGGCCATGAACGTAGCTCCGGCCACATCTTCTGAAATATTTAATTTTTCGGTGATAATTGCCAACGCGGGAATGAAGAACTCATCACAAGCGATGGACAGTGCCAAAAACATATAACACATCCCAATAATATGCAAAATTACAGCTCCTTTGCGCTTTTGCGCCAACGTGAAAACATCATCGGGATAATTTCCCTTCTTGCTTTCATTGACACTGAGAAGAAATCGATGCCTGTAAACAGTATTATCGCCGTTAGCTACTGATGTGTCACTGTTAAATACGGTAAGGAAGTGAATAGCCGTGCTGCAAAGAAACACAGAGGTCACTAAGAAAACATGAGGGCACTTTGTTCGAGGCCGATGCATTCGTTGCCACATAAAGGATCGTCGAAACTTTACTGTCATATTCTCAGTCTTGTAGAATAACGGGGTAAACACCGGAAACAAATTCGCCAAGAACGTTCGATCCGATCGAGTGTTCCACAACGAGCGAGACTGCGGTTAGTTGATGCTTCGTTCGTTTCGACCAGTGGTTTTTTAACACTAGATGGTCTTTAGTTGACGGTATAACTGTAAAGGAAGAACACGCATTATTTCGGTACGTGAATTTCCAAAGCACCCTCCCAAAATCCACAAATAGGATGTACATTGAGCGAGGAGTCCATGGTGAGCAATCGTAGAGAATATATGCTTGAGCTTACGTAGAAAATTTCGTCGATCTTTTGAGGAATCCTTCCCTCTGCCACCAAAAAAAACCTGCAGGGAAATACAGAGCAGCGAAGAATGAATCACCGGGGAAGTTTAACCTCGGTTACACTTTCGCTTGTCGCTATTTCTGAGGCATGCTTCGGTCTATCATTCCTGATTCACCCGGAAAAATATAAGTTGCTATCAACCTTAGCAACTCGGTGTCTTTCTCCCAAGAGGCAGCGCGGTAGGGGGCTATTGTTGAAACCCTCTATTTTGGATCTACATGTATAAAATAAACAGTGATTATATGGCTTATTCCACTAATTACTTGTAACTTAATAGCTGAGAAAAGGCTGGCATTTTACTGCTGTCCCTTGGGTGTGCTTATTTCTTTGTAGTGCAGTTACTGAGAGTGAATGTTTGAACAGAAGTGATTAGAATCCGACAAAATCGTTTTTGAGAAAACTGAAAATTAT
>Ga0126339_10003905_pt1 | contig 10927 bp, 8 predicted proteins | sample OrbTmetagenome_2_FD_92532 | JGI IMG/M metagenome (GOLD analysis project Ga0126339, IMG submission 92532) | Coral microbial communities from Petempiche,Puerto Morelos, Mexico - Orbicella T R C metagenome | ecosystem: Host-associated > Invertebrates > Cnidaria > Coral | place: Petempiche,Puerto...
AACATCAGTGACACACTCGGCTATCGCCTCGTGTGCCACTTTTTTGTTCTTACCACATTTTGACGTCATCTGTGATCTATTACTGAACAGACGCACGGCAACATGGAATCTATTTGTTAAATACATATTTAGTTGTCTGTAGAAGTCTCAAGCCAACAAAGTTGCCACAGCATCAGGAGGATCAAGGAGATTCACAGTCCAAACCTCACCGCATGGATGAGAGCACGCTAGTTAAAAACAGGGGGTGCGGACGACTTCTGACGTTAAAAAATGTTACAAAATTTAATTAAAACGTTTCGGTTAAAGACCTTCTTCAGTGTTTACACACTCAGTGACATTTTAAGCGATCTGATTAGCTAGCTGCCTCTGGCGAGCATTATTCACTCCCTAATACAAGTATCAGTTCAATTTTGATCTTAAAAGGTTCCCAGCTTTCTTTGCGGTTGTTAAAGAAATGAGACGCGTTTGCCAGTTGTCCTTTTGATGCCAGTCATAGAAACAACGTAAAGTTATTTTTAAAAATGTAAAGGTTATTGCAATAACTTATTATTGCATAATCTAGGTGAACAACACTTAGGTACCACCTTGATTATAGACTGCACTAAAAGCTGCGACAGCACTTTTCGTTCGAATGTGGTGAAACATAAACCATATTAATCACCAGGGACACACAACAAGCAATCCAATGAAGTAATGAAAACTCGAAGCAAAGTCAACGAGAGCGAGTAGTCACGATTGCTTTCGCGTTTAACTTCTGTTTTTGTGACTAGATAAAAAGTGACGACGCTCAAATAAAAGCAACTTTATAAAGAAACAGGTTAACAGCCTTCTCAAATAAGTGTCGTCTTAGAACAAAATGGATTTTGGTTCCCTAACAAACGTAATCAGCACTTCCATGAAAACAAGAAGTAAATACACGTAACTGGCTCTAATTATAAATATATGATATGGTTTTCAAGTGGGTGGCAAGAGTTTTTTTTAAACCAGTCATAAAGAATAGTGGAGCAGTTCCGAGATATTGTCGACAAACAAGTGAAAATCGCTCTCCCATTTTCATTAAAGATTTAACTTTGTAAAATGTAATACTTTACCACTCTTCTCCCTCCATAGTTTGGATCTTCATACAAGGTTACGCCTTCGTCTCCCATGGTTTTCAACTCTGAAAAACACAACGTGAGCAAACTTTTAGAAAGAAGACATTAAACAGCTGTAGCGTGGTGCTCACTTGAGTAAGGCTAGAAACTTACCTTATTACTTGATCCTTGGCAGGCTGAAAGTAATTTCTCTTGTGTCGTGATAGCTATGAAGGCTTTGGATGTTTGGCAAGCCCCTTTTATGTTGTCCTAGCTGACAGCTCTAATGAAGCATGCAAGTTGAAACAGTTTCTAACTATTTCCTAAAATGGTTATGATTTCAGACCTTGTTATTATAAGTGTCAAAATAGGGAGGGACATGTGATTTACATCAAACCACTTCAAATGCCTCACTGTTGTTAAACACGCATGAATCTAAATGAAAGAGGAGAGCCAAAAAGGAAATTACGAAGAAAACTCTTTATTTTGTGTGTTATAACTTATGGATTTAAACTGTTTTTAATATGTTTTCTTCAAAATATCTTCAGATAGATCTTCAAATTAAACAGATCAAGGTGGGCTTTGATGTTGTAACTCCACCCAGATACTCATTGACAACATAATTGACAGCTTGTCTCGCAGCCACTTGATCAACTGACACGTAATTGAAGGAGGCAGCCCAAGTGGCTGCGCGTGCGGAATTGCGTACTCCAGCTTCTGCCACGTCACGCCACGTAATTAAGCAAGCTATATTACAAATGCTACCGGGCTACACAGGAAAAAATGAGATTCTTTCTTTGTCGAGTTTTAATAATCTGTTTAAAAACAAATTACGGTCAAAAACCAAATATGCCTATTACCGTCAGAAGAAATCAAGATACTGTTACGTGTTCTTGTCGCACGTAAAACAAGAACAGATACTTAAGTAATTGCTCGCAAAGACAATTAATATCAGCATTTCCAGCAATCAGTGATTAATGAGGTTACGTTAAGTCAATTATCTCAAACCAGGTTTAAAAATAGCTCGTTTAACTGTAAAAGCACGTCTTTGAAATCTGTAGCTCCTCCCATTCAAACAGTGACATTTTCCTTTTTCCAAGAGGATCCAGATAACAAAAGCGACTAAAAGGGCGTGTGAAGTGGTCTTACAGGAACATTCCCGTTTACCAAATTCAATATTATCATTAGATAAGTGTTAGTGCTTCAAGCGGTGCAATTGGCATCAACCACCAAAACAAACCTCTTAAGTCCTTAAGTTGTTTTGATACTGCATCCTGATAGTTGTTGGCGTCAATGAATTTCTTCCGCTTTCCTAAGTATGGAACTTAAGCAACGATGACGGCGACGCCGAGAACGACGCCTAGTAAAAAAATTAATCTATATTTTACCAGCGAAATTCGCAATTATCTAGATCTGTCTAGTACGCGGATGGCTCTAAAACGTACTCAGGCTAAATATGCAAGGGCAGCGTTCACTTATAAATGGAAATACGAAAAATTAGCCGTCGTCGTTCGTGTTCCTCAGACCACGCAAAACTTAGTCATTTCACGTTCTTGATTTGCAGAGGAAGGCAAAGAAATGTACAAAGATTTATAACGCACGTGCACAGCTATTGTGTTGTTCATTAAACCTTTTTTTTGGTGGCGTTCTCGTTGCCGTCGTCGTCTTGGTTTGCTCAAGTTCCCTTGTTCCATAACACCATGGCCATTTTGAGTTACTGTCGTTTAAATTCCCTTCATACATTCGTTTAATTAACTGTCAGAAAGCAAGCCAATTCTAGACTTGCTCGAAGAACACCTAATCCGTTATATATATGCTGATTCTTAGATCGAATAACAATTTTGCGTTTTGTATTTAACGAGTTTCTCATGCTGTAATCGCGTACATGCTAGGATAGCAGCCAAAGGAAAAAGTAATAATATACATAAGTTCAATGGTGCCTAATGAATCCAAAAGCAGATCAAATCTCTTTCTTACTGAAGATAAATAAAACCCAGCAATGATTTGTTTTGAAGAGGGTAAAAAGAGATCAACCTTGTTATTTCAAACACATTAGCATTATGAACTTTCAGACCACTGACAAAAAGCAATGTCTACATCAACCGCAAAGGTGCCGACCGCAATAATCGCGTAAAGCAGCGAAACTGAGGCTATTTGAAAGAGGGTAGTTTGTTTACATTGAGATCAATGGAAAGACTGGGAGTCATCACGAGATCAATCAGTCCTCTAGGGAAATATCTAATATTGCTGTTAACGAATTTTAAATATTTTCCCGCTTGCTCTGAGTATCAAAACAAACCTCTTGTAATTCCTTTATGTTCCTATACTTGGAAGAAATTATGCGCCAATGTACTACATGTTCCGTCGTGACTGGCTATAAAAGTATTATGCATAAACATACTTACTCTTTAGAAAAAGAATATTTAGGTAAAAGCTGATCTTTTTAGGACAAAATTTCAAAGCAAAATGACCCTCACTCGCGCTTTGTTCCCGAAACCGGGAAAAAATTGCTGCCCTGAGTCTACCTACTGCATGCTCTCTGTCGACTGTAATCAAGAAAAGAGCTAGGAAATAACTGAAATGGAAAATAAAAGATTATTAATAAGAAGTTAAAATAAAATCAATTACGTTTAGTTTAGGCATGCTTGAATGTAACCCTGTGTTAGATTTGAGGAAACTAATTATTTTTCACTATCAAGTCTACAAAACTCGGACAGTCTTTAACTGATTTGTGTGCCACATCAGTTCATAGCGGAAGTTACAGCGCATTGGTTTAGTCGATAACTCAAAGAACTGATAAGTTCCGCTTTCACCTGAATAATATCAAAATACTACTCTCGTGTTTAGTAGGAGCTCAAAGCACTCTAAAACTGTTCTCTCAAGCTACAACGCAGTAAACCGTAAGTAAACTACACTTTGTATGCCGTTTTAAGGGAATTTGAGCAAACGAACTGGCAACAGCAACAAGAACGTAACACGGGCGTTATTAATTTTCATAGTCGTTCTCTGTTGAACAGACAACGCAAAATGGTCGAAGTTAACATTGTTGGAAAGCGTAACCTACTGTGCTGGAAGTGTTTCTTACCTCTTTACAGAATAGATCACTTGAGAAAAAGAAAGTTAAACGACACTTATTTGACACCAAAAGAGCTATAAAGATTTCGACATGTAAAGGAGATTCGTGAATAAAACGCTAAATATCTAATACAAACCGATGGGAATACAAAAGCTGGCAACTCGTTGTAAAGCACAGCTGAATAATACAAATAAAATATGATAAAATCTTTCGCGTTGATGCCGCGCAAGGATTTTCGATACATTTTATGTCACGGTCTTGTCCACTGTCTTGCGGCGAGGTCGATATTAAATGTTGATAATCGTTTGGTCTGTTCTTTTCAACGTTTAATAACAAGGGACTAAGAAATGTCGCTTGCTGCATTTATAGAGCGCATGGAGGGATCGGTGTATTATAGACGATACATCACCCCATTCCATGGATTGCCAAAGGAATACTACTGTTACGATATGCCCTAAGATTTATGACAAAGGCAAATTAAATAATGCTAACATTCGAACAAGAAGGCCAACTTAACTCAGTTATATCATGGCAATAATAATGCGAAAGGGAAATGTGATGTACATTTCCGCTGTCAAGAAGAATTTTTCAACTCCTTTCAGAGCAAATGTTGGAAATACATTGATACATTTCTATGTTTGCCTGATTTCGCGTACTAGTGAGGTACGTTAGAGAGAGACAGAGTGGTCATACAGTGTTCTTCTATCAAACGCAGGACCATGTGCAGTAGTGTACTTTGTCAAGTTGTTTATTTATAAATTGACAAAAATCGTGTGCATCTCTTCAGTGCGCCTGTTAGATCCTAAACTATACTAGATACAGTCGCCTCTCCGTGGCTCCCGGTCGGTGGCTGTATTGGTGGGCCAGTTAGCTCCTCTTCCTTTGGTTAAACTCGTCCCTGCTCGTTTTTGTCTCAATTATTTCGTACGAAAAACAGCAGCTAGCATACTGAAGGGAAATAGCTGGCAAAGAAAACAGGGCGCTAGCGTACTGATTTGTAAAGCAGAAACATTTCAGAGCATTTTTTTCCTTGCTTTTGTTTTTAGTTTACATCATCATTGTGTTAGCATCATTTACTTTCACTTCATAGTACATTTTAGGCCAGTCCATAGTTTGGTCATTCCGGTTGACTAGGGGTGAGCGAAATGAAACAACCCGGCGAGCTGTAGGTAGTGAAAATACGTTAGGTTCTAATTGATAATACTTCGAAAACAAGTATGGAGGAACTAGTTCCGTTAACTGAGCTATTGCATTATTATTCCTGCAAATCATATCCAAGCTCGTAAGGACCTACAATAGATCTTCTTTCCTCACACGAAGCAGTCAATACAATAAATAGGGAGATACAGTTTGAGTCGGTAGAGTTGGCTCCTAAAATACTGAGAGATTTTAATCAATAAGCATTGCATCAAAAGGGAGCTTTGACTTAATTCGTTTAACATTTTTGTCCTGATCAACATCGTGGTCAAGAAATAACAAGATATTCAAAGAAGTGTCCACGACACTGTCTACATCAAATCAAACATATTTCAAAGCATATTTGAGATAAGAAGTCAGATCTAAAAATCTATCGACTAGGGGATTCGTACTTTCCGAAAAAAGGAATTCAAAGGTTTTAAGTGAATGACGAGGCATAGCTTGTTTTTGATTAATGGTCAAAAATCAAGCCGTTATCCCTGAGTGACATTTGTAATGATTCTAACAGCCATGCATCACGCGAATCAATATCTTTCAATACTTACATACATACATACATACATACATACATACATACATACATACATACGTACGTACGTACGTACGTACGTACGTACGTACATACATACGTACGTACGTACGTACATACATACATACATGTACATACATTACCTTATGTATTAATTAGAGGATCAAAATAGGTCAGCTTTCACTGATCAACACAACACTCAACCGGTAATCCCAAGAAACATCTTTTGGGCAATCGTTAATTATAAGCTATATCTTAACTTTCCATTAACGACGCCGATTTCAAAACCAGCAAAACCGGCAAACGACTTGATACGAAGCCGTGTTTTATACCTCCAGCATTTTTCACTGAATCTCCTGACATTATTATATCCTGAAGGTCGTTTATCACAAGAGGAGGTCAGTCTTATACATATACATAATTCCTGACAACGCCTGTACACTGACTAAAATCGTGATATAATTCATACTCTAGAATACACTCCTTGTGAAGTTAACTGTGTAAGGCGTTATAAGCGATTAATGATTTGTGAATAAACTTCATTGCTAAGGTAAGCGGAAAAACGCAAAGCAACCAAAATATTACTTAACTGCTCCAACTGAAGGCAAAACAGATAACTGCCCACTAACTTAGTTCACTGCCCAGTTCATAAGTACTACCGTTAATTAAAATTTAAAAAAAATTAAAAGCGAGACAGCTTCCCTGGAAATCTAAGAGCTGCCCTTTACATACCTGTTGAGTAATTTCCTGTGGTGAAGGCGGCTGAACGGAACGCTCTGGATCGCCGAAAATTGTTTAAGATGCTTTAAAGAGATTCTTTCATAGCGGTTTTACCACTAGCAAACTTGATTGTCTTTGTTGGAGGTTAAGATCAAAACAGCAGGGATTTTATTTACACTCAACATTTTACGAATGCTGTGTAAATTATTTAGAATATAATTAAGGAAAACGTTTCATATTTTCTGTTTGTATATTATACGGAATATTATTAGATTGTACTAAGATACTGAAAGGAAAAGAGTAGAATTTGGTTTTCTATTGTTCCGAACTGGCCTGTTCACAAACTCATTCTACTTCAGTATCCCTTGGTTTATCAGTCCAGTTTCAATGACAGAATTTGACGAATCTTTCCATACTACATTTCTTTATTTCAATCCACAATTTTACTCTATAGATGTGCATTATTCAAAGAGTCTGCTGTTATTGCAATTCGTTAATCATAAGTTTGATTTTCTATGCTATGTAAAACGCAGTTCCTCGAGATAATGGAACACGGAACTTGTTCAAGCTTCATGGTTTCGTCTTCGTTCGTTGCTCTCCTTTGAAAAGTAAATCAAATGTCTCTCAAGGGGTTACCATTACTACATTAGGGAGTGATAACCTTACTGCCCACATATGACTGATTTTGCCACTTTAAAACGGCTGAACTCTCTTTTCAAAGATTTTATGCCATGGGTTGCACTTACAAATGTTTTTAATATTTATTGTCATATTACAGGCCATGTCCAGCACAGTTCTGAAACTGTATGAAGAAGAGAACTTTCTTGGGCGATCAAAGGTACGGTCTTGTGAATATAGCACAAAGTTTGCAAACGAGCATGACCTAAATCTTTAATAACCTCTGCTAATATAATGTAAGTAATTTGTTATTTACATATCTAGCCTATAAATTCGAATTTGCATTGTAAGACTTTGAACGTTTAGGAAGCTGTTCTCTTATGGCCAGTATTTAAAGCCAATTTCCTTAGTTATGAATAAGATTGAAGATCATCTTGTAAAAAATTTAATAAAGATCTTTACGTCACAGAACCCCCCCTGAAAAAGGATAAATAACCACGTATCTCAGATTCGTTTAATTTCTTACTCAGTAACTCCAAAAGCAAAATGACCTTTTGCTTGCTTTTGTTTCTGAGGTGAATACACCAGGTGATTACGTTTCTTCAGCTCTGTTCATTGATTATTTTTGGGTTTAATTTTTGACGATTGACTGCCTAAAACAACTCTCTTCAAAATTTGCTCAAGTTATTTGCAATATTTTGCAGGAGTTCGGTGAAGAGTGCAATGACGTGACAAATGATCTTCCCAAAGGAGCCTCGTCAATTGTTGTGTTTAAAGACTCGGAGGCTTGTCAGGTTTTTACCGAAATCAACTTTAAAGGAGTGAACGTGAACTTAGACCCTGGTAGAATGTACAAGTCCCCTGCTGATATGGGACTACTAGACCCTGTGAAAAGCTTTCGTAAAGCTCCATAGAGAGTTTATCATAATCACAAGAGTAACAAAAAAATACATGAGGATTGAATTGTTATGGACGTCTATCTGAAGAAAAAGCTCTTGTTTAACTCAACTAAATCTCTCCCTTGTATCTATGAACCTCGTAATAAAACCCAGGTCTTTCAACTCTCTCAGACTCTGGTTAAAGTGGGTGGGGGGAAGGGGTGGGAATGGTCGACAAATCGATGTCCAAAAGCCATTTTTGCCCATAGCTGTAATGATATATAACTACTACGTTTCTTGCTACATAAACATGCTGCCGTATACAGGCTGCACGCTGTAATAGGGATGGCGAATCGTCCTTCAAAAACTCTGGGTCTCGCAAAATTTTAGTCGAATTTCACGGGTCTCGCAGTCTCTTTTTTTTTAGCGATTATGTGCGTCTCGCAGTCTCGATTTTTTATACGAAGCTCTCTCGGAGTCTGGACTTTTTGCAAGGGTAAGGATTTCGAAGTTCCGATTCGTTTGTTTGTTTTAATAAATGACGTCTTCTCGTCACTTGATATTGAATTTCAACTAAGCAACTTTCAAATTTCCGAGGAAAAGTTAATCCTAACTTCTGCCAAATTTTCTGAATTCGACAAAAAGTTACAAAACTTACCGCAACGTCATCTTGACGCCAAAAAACAGTTATTTTGTTCTAGGATATCCTAACGTAGTGTGTTATAATCGAATTTCCAGTTCCAGCTTGTTCGCAAAGGCTGGCTAAGAGGCTAAAAGGGGAATCAAGAAGCCACACACAACCCACGATAGGTCATGATGAAACCCACAAAGTCGAACTTAATATCTGTTGTCCCCTGTGGAACTGTGTAATCAAAAGCACAAGTATTTACGACAAAAGGCTCCTTTGTAAGACTTCTGTACAAGCTCATTCTCGCTCATTCCTATAGCTCTCAACTAAATCTGGGGCTCGAATTTTAAGAGTCTGAGCCCCTCGCGCTCGCACTCAAAACACTTTGAAGTCTCGGTATCGCAATCGGAAAAGTTAATTTGTCTCAGGCTCGCAAAGAAAAGCGCTGGTCTCGCCGTCTCGCAAAGTCTCGCATTTACCATTCACCACCCCTTGTAATATTAATTGGAAGTGAAAAATGAAAGACACCTTGCCGTCAACAATTCTCCGTGCAGTATAGTCGCAAAAAAACAACAACAACAACAACCGCCTTAAACTTTTTGCTCTTTCTCCAATAATAGTCAAAGATTTAACAAAAAATTAAGAGGCATGGAAGCGCTCGCTTTTGTGGAATTGGTGGATTTTGGATCTCGACTCTCAACTCTGTTCAGAGAGAACGTTTTCAAGTAAACTGGTTCCTGTTACCAAAAAGGTCAAAAGAGCCCAGCCATTATCCCAAACATAGCATTACTAAGAAACATTACTAACCGCAACACCTTAATTGCAATGTTTTAACAAAATGAATGAGTATACAAAGTCATTACAGAGTCAAGTGATAAGCTGCCAATGAGGCCAACTGCGCTTTATCTATAATAACAAGTCTCTCATGCTTTTCTTCTGCTCCTTCACGGCCGAAGATTACAATTATGTCACAGTCCATTATTTTGACAATTATATTCAAATTTGAGACTAGTAATGAACTTTTTACTGGGATTTTCTGGCTTTAAAATTGCGTATATGAATGACAAAAGTTTCATATAGGAGTTTCCATTTATTTCAATTCTTGTCCGCTGTCTTACGGCGAGGTCGATATTCAATGTTGACAATAATTTGGCGCGCGAATTCCAAATAACATTTACTAGCAAAGAGCTGTTCTTTTCAAAGTTTTGTAACAATGCATAGGAATCGAAGATATGACTTGATTCGATAGTGTTGGCTTGTAAAATTCTCACGGATTTTAATCAGTAAACCTAACACTAAAAAGGTACTTTAACTTGTTTACAATTTTTGTCCTGATCAACTTCGCTCTCTAGCAAAGATATTCAAAAAAGTGTCCACGATCAAAGTAAAAACATTCCAATGCTTATATTTGAGAGACGAAAGTCAAATCTAAAAATCTACCGACTAGGGAAGTCTTACTGTCCAAAAACAGGAATTCAAAGGTTTTAATTGATTATTGTTAAGGAAATGACGAGGCATAGCTTCTTTTCAGTTAATGATCAAAAATCGAGCCGTTATCCCTGAGTGATATTTTTAATGCTTCTAAGAGGACATTGTTTCCAGCAGAGCATGTGACGCGCCATGCATCATTAAGAGGGTCAGAATAGGTCAGTACTTAACCGGTAACCGCAAAAAACGTCTGTAGGACAAATGACTAATTATAAGCTATAAACTTGTCATTAACGCCGCCGATTTCAAAACCAAAGAATTTGACTTGAAGCCTCGTTTTATTCCTCCAGCAATTTTGTTGGACTCTGCCTCAGTGCACTCCAAGCATTTTCCATTTAAATTAACAAAATGCTTCTTCTCATTCCTTAGCTTGGCTGACTTTAAAAAGATTTGGCTTTCATTTCTTTATTTTCACCACTGAACGGAACGCTCTGTAATGCTGAAAATTGTTTAACAAGGCAAACTTAAGTGTCTTTGTTGGAGGTTAAGATCAAAACAACGAACAAGGAGTTTATTTACGCTCAACATTTTGCGAATGCTGTGTAAATTCAGATACAATATGTTTAAGGAAAACGTTTCATATTTTCTGTTTGTATCTTATACGGAATATTATTAGATTGTACTAAGATACTGAAAGGAAAAGAGTAGAGTTTGCTTTTCCATTGTTCCGAGCTGGCCTATTTACAGACCCCTTTTACTTCAGTATCCCTTGGTTTATTA
>Ga0126339_10003906_pt1 | contig 10926 bp, 10 predicted proteins | sample OrbTmetagenome_2_FD_92532 | JGI IMG/M metagenome (GOLD analysis project Ga0126339, IMG submission 92532) | Coral microbial communities from Petempiche,Puerto Morelos, Mexico - Orbicella T R C metagenome | ecosystem: Host-associated > Invertebrates > Cnidaria > Coral | place: Petempiche,Puerto...
GGTCGTTCCTACCTGGATGGCCCACAAGGCAAACTGCTGATATTTGTCGTGTTTATCCTGGGGTATATTTATATGGCACAATGTCAGACTCAAATTCATAATTTTACATAAATAATATAAGCTATAGGCTAAAGTTATAAAGTTTACTGTGTTTTAATAAACCTTGAGAATGTGTAGCTGGATTAGTTCAGTGTAAAGGTGTGTGAAAGAACAATATGTGACTCTTAGCTTAATTGTGTATTGAATCTTTTTCTCCCAACAATAAAAGTTCAAGTAAGGACAGGTTTACTTATTGCTCCATTACATGTATGTCATTGTGCATAGAATGTCTTTCATTTTAAATCCTTCACACAGGAACATCATTTACAAACAGAACAAGACTCACAAAATTGTATGCAAACGATAATGTTTAGGTACAGGGATTGCAGTTACATGGATTCATGCCATTCAACAAGTAGCATTCAATAGTTACTGTTCTGTCTTATGAAGTAACTCCTTTTTATTCTTCTAGTTTCCTAACAGGGTTTGTTACTGGTGCCTATGCTGACAAAATTTGAAGTTTAGTTGCTGAGCATTTTGCTGTTAGTCAATAGAAAATAATAAAAATGGATCCTGAGACCACAGCAATACAGAAAATTCAAAGTAATGGCAACAGACCTGAAGAATGGCTGGAATTTTTGGCCCTGCAGCAATCGAAGACAGCTGCTGGTCTTACTGATGAGAGCTGTCGTCATCTACTATATCTCTATGAAAGAGCTGTGAGTCAGATTCCAGCTGAGGAAAATAAGAAGAATTTTTCCTATGCTCAACTCCTTGTGGATTTTGCAAAACTTCAAACGTTAGTGTCTCCTCAAGACCTGTAATTATTATTTGTTAACAGTCCAGTCGCCATGCTCAAGTGCATGCATTTAAGTTGAGATATTAATGTACACTGTATAATTACATAACAGAAATAGCACAAGAAGAAGAAGAAGCATTCTCAAAAACACTCTAGTGTTAACATATACATGTAGCAACAATGCTCAGGAGCAAGTTTACTGTTACTGACAGTGCCTTAACAAATTGCTCACTGTGCATGTTCAAACTCCAGTTTGTAACTCTGTCAAAAGATCGACCTGATGGTCATTTACTGATGCAACGTTTGGTAGGGTGTAAAAATTCTTATAAATTTGTGCAAAACCAGCACATTATAAGAAAAGTAAACTTTGTGATAATGATTTTGTTGTAACTGTTTGTTACAGGAGAGTATCTGAGGATGATGCAAGGAGTACATTCCAGTTGGCAAGAAGCAATGCCAAACACTTTGCTATTGTTTTTGTTGCTTGGGCTCAGTTTGAGCTTTCAACAGGTTTGAATCCAATTCTTCCTTTCATATTATATATTCATATATCCATATTAGTTATTTGCACATGAAAACTGAATCCTGAATGAGGGGTGTTTTTTTTAAATTAAATTTTGTGACCTAATCCACCTTACAGCTGTAGTTTATGATTACAATGCATGTAGAAATAAGTCATGTAACCTATATAAGGGTTAACCTGAATGAGGGGTGTTTTTTTATTTTGCATTTTTTGACCTAATCCACCTTAGTTTATGATTACAAAGCACATAGAAAGAAGTTGCATAACCTATATACCTGTATATACAACATACTTCACACAACAGATCAAACCTTTTTTTTCGTTGCAGGCAACAAAAGCAAATGTCGAGGCCTGCTACGTAAAGGAAAGGACGTTGGGGCACAGCCCAAAGAGTTGCTGATAAAAGCTTATGATAACTTTGTGGCAGGAAAGAAAGTGTTACTTGATGACTGTGAGGAGCTGACTGGTTTTGCATACAGAGTACAACAAAAGAGTAGTGAGTCATCAGTGGATTTGTCACCTTTGAGTACAGGTAAAGGTACATACTTGTACACTTAAGTGGTGACTTCAGTTTATATATTATGGTACAGTAAATGTAGTGTCCCTTGAAGAGGCCTTGTGTGTATCAGTGCTTAGATTGGTGTGAAAAGAGATGATGATGATGACGATGATGATGATGATGATGACGACAACAACGAAAGCGACACATTAAAAACACAGCAATAGTGAAAATATTGAAAGAAGGAATCTTGCACATGAAGGAACTAAGATGGAATTTAAAAGCAAAGAAACTGGTTTCTTATACTGCGAAGACGCAATGAACAGAAACACCAATGATTGCAAAAAAATGCTGATGAGTACAGTGATTAAACATGACCAAGACTATATTCAATCTTTGCAATTATTACAAATGGTGGAGGTGAAGGGGTGCTTGTTCCAACATTTGGCCGATAAGAGGGGTGTTATTTAGGTGGAGAGGAGGCGGGGTGTAATTCCAGACTTTGCAGTATGTTATGCTACTTGAACGATACACTGATATTGAAAAGTGTGGCACCAGTACTAACTGCAATGGGTAATAGAGTAGGATCCTAACGGTATACTCCATGTGTTAAATTTGGAGTAAATTGTCCTCTTCCCTTGGAAAGTATTTTCTAAAACATTGATCAATGTCATGTTCTGCACCCAATAAAGGTGATGACAGCTCAACAGGTAATAGTGCACTATTAACTGGCTCATCAAGATTTTCTGACAACACAAGTGCTGTGATATCATTCAAGCTTCCCAGTGTCCTTGAGAGTTGTGGTAAGAAGCAGCTAAGTTGTAGACGGAGTAACAGCAGCAGCAGCAGTGACGAGGCAGACACCATTCCCCTCCAGGCATCCACTGGCAATCACTGGCAGAGGGGCAGCATGTCCACTCAGAAACCATCAGTAAAATCTACACCAGACTTCAGATCAGGTTAGTCCAACCTATCCTTGTGGACACCTCCAATGTCACCTCTATATATTTACAGGCAGTTCACTCGGTCCCAGAGTAATTAAAACTCAAGACATCTAATTTCTACCTCTATAGTACAGATACTCATATCTGTTGAAAAGTCATAGTATGTTTAGTCAAGATCCCAAGAAATTTGACCAAGCTATTTTGTTCATGTCAAGTTTTCCTATACTTGTACACTAGGTAAAGACAGTCTTGCAGCCTGTATGAATCTGTCAGTTCGGCGCAACAAGACAAGGCGTGGCCCGGGAGGGGCAGGAATAACTTTTGGTCTTCCAATGAGAGTCAAGATGCCGCTTCCAGCAGTGAGAGAACCTGGTGATGAGTTGGATGGAATTACTGAACTGGAATACACCGTGGATGAGTCTCGCCAAAGTTTTGAGCCAGCAGTGGTGTCCGGCAGCCAGGAACACCACTTGGAAGGTAGCAGTGCACGTACTGCTTCGTCAAACTCGGAAACAGACCGTGAGATCGACCAAAGACTTCATACTCGTGAGCCCGTAAAGGAAGCCTGCAGTCACAGTCTGGAAAGGGATACAGGGAACGCAACTGTTGAATCACAGCGTGTCTTCACTTCAAAGACGACAGAAGGCCAAGTCTGTAACCAGCAGCAGAATAGCGGTACACAAGAAGGGTCGCACTCATTTGCTACAAACGCTCATTCAGCAACGCTAAATAACTTGAGCAGACAGCAGGCGGATGCTGTTAATTTAAGCCGACAGCAAACGCCGCAACAAGTACCAACAACGCAAGTGGTTACGCCCTCCAACAACATCAACGGATCATGTACAATTCAGCGACAAACGTCAAGTTCGATCACACCAGTTGTTTCTGGATATGGCTCTTTTTCTCAACAGAATACTCCTCAAGTCAGACACGGAAGCCAACCATCAACGATTCCAGTTCAATTCCATAGTGTTGGTCACGTCCCAGGATACCCCTCAGATATGCAGTTTGCCAGGCCTGCGGTCGTGGTCGCCCAGGCTCCCCAGGACACTATTGTAGTGAAGGGCAAATCGTACCAGAAGTTGGGAACTATTGGCAAGGGAGGGTCCAGCAAGGTTAGTTTTCAAAAGAGTGATTTGTTTTACACTAACATGTAAGGTGCTGGAAATGTCGTTTCGTTTAGAGTACACCTACAAGTACGTGCACCAATAAATGTGGTTTAAGATTCCCCGACAGGTTCTCGTTGCTGCAGTCATTAAAATATCTCGATTCTACATGTACTTTGCACGACGATGGTGGCAACGTAAAACTAATCTATAACCAGTCTCTCTGTTTTCCTAATTTTTTTGTATACATTTACTTTTTTATACACTCCCCAAAGCTCGAATCTTTAAGAGAAATCAAGAAAGGTTCAAGAAGTTATCGGGAAATAGGAAAAATGGCCGAATAAGAACGATGCGAATGCGAATCAAGGAGGTTCATTGCAAAGAAAGAGTAAAAACAACATAGCAAATCATTTAAAACAGACCCGAAGGGTATTAAACAAAGAGATTAAAAGGGTAAAATCACAGTAAATGTGAGCTAGTGCGAATCTCGTGTCTATATGTGTTCTATTACACTTACAGGTGTTCCAAGCATTCGATGGCAAAAGAATATGTGCAATAAAGTACGTGAATTTAGAAGAAGCTGACGACTTCATAGTTCAGAGTTATATAAACGAAGTTCAATTGCTGGAGCGACTGCAGGGAAATGATAACATCGTCAAGCTGTATGACTGGTGAGTGCACGCACGGTCTGGAATTCCTCAGCTTTACATCATCCAATTCTTAGACTGTATAGGATGTGTAGTTTTGTTGGCTTTGTCCCATTAGGCCTACTTTTCTGAAGAAAGTCAGATCTGCAGGAGGTGTTTGAACTCGTGTATTACACTTCACGTGCTTTCTCTCAACATTTTGCTTCTTTCCTTCACCCTGCTACAAGTGCACTTCCTGTACAATTTTCTGCGCCAGATTCTTCCTTTTTTCAGCGAAATGTACTTGGTAGTTTTCGTGTTTTCTTTTTCTTTTTTTTCATTTAATTATATGTACTTTGACTCGCTTTTTCCCTTTCGGCTTTCCAAATGCGCATCGCCTTCTTCTAAGAGTCAGTCTCTCAATGTAGAATATCAGAAGAAATTCCACCACCAGGTTGTATAACAGCGCAGCTAGTAATCTAAACCTTTTTTCAACGATAAAAATTTCACTGTCTTCTTACAGGGAACTTAGCCAAGAGAAGAGCCACCTGATTTTGGTGATGGAATGCGGAAGTATAGACCTAGCTGGTTTCTTGAGGAAAAATCGCACGAAAATAACTGAAAACGAACTTCAGGTGTTTTGGCGGCAGATGCTGGAGGCTGTGCACGTGATTCATGAGGCGCGAATTATTCACAGTGACCTAAAGCCCGCCAACTTCCTTTTGGTGGAAGGACGCCTGAAACTTATCGATTTCGGGATCGCTAATGCTTTACAAGTAAGTAGAACGGATACCACCAAATTCCTCCCCCCTCCGCAGAGGCCTTAATCCGCGCAAAGGTATTTTGGGGGTTGGGAGAATACGCTGAGCGATGTGAGTGGCAGTGCAGGCGCAGGGTTATTCTTTTAATTTTGCGCCTGCACTCGTGTCCCACAGCGGATTTTGTAAAACGAACGAAGCAGTACGGAGGAGAAAGACCAAATTCTGATTCATTTCCGCTCGCTCTTGTTGCTTAAAATAGTTCACATTGATTCAAAACTTGGGTATTTTATCCTCGAAGTTTTGAACGTAATTCTTGTGCAAGGCTGATTTTTCTTGCTTCTTATAGGGAGACAAGACAAGCATAGAGCTTAACACACAAGTTGGCACGTTAAACTTTATGTCTCCAGAAGCATTTCAAGATATATCTCACGCTCCTCGGTTCGACAAAGCTGGAAATGCAAAACCAAGAATGAAGGTACGGACTATACATGTATGCAGTCGAGGTCATATGATGAAAGTTGTATACGATATGGAGTTGCCTGGGGCTACAAAAGTCGCATGTGACAGAATTGAACGGTGTTCAGATGTATCATCCGAATCGGCGCCGACATTAAGACTGTATCAGTTCAGCTTCTATAAGGGATGGACCATTATTTTTTTGGAGGGGGGGCGGAGTTGGGCAATTTTCTGGAATATTAAATGTTTTTCTCACCTTTTGGTCGTGTATGATTTTTTTCGGTGGACAATAGCTTAACATCAAAAAACAGGACCTGAATATAGTAGAAAGTAGCCTGTGAACAGGCTCTCTAGTCGAGGATGGGGTGAAGAGAAAGCGGAAAAAAAACCGTTCTCCTCTCGGCCACTTCACTCTCAGCCAGTTCCTTTTTGGTCCTCGCAGCCGGAGCCTGTTCACGGGATAAGTAGAAAGCACTTGCTCGATTATTTTTTCTCGTGGCTCCCCTTGCACGATTTTTTTTTCTTTTTTCATCAGTTTTTTTTTCTTTCTTTTTGCTGTGCAGGAATTTTTGGGGGTAATTGGTCAAACCCACCACACTCCCTGAATACAATTATTGTTCCCCATTCGTAGATCACACCCTTGTCCATAACCTTGGCCTTATTGACTTGTGTTAACTCTTTCTGTTTCCCCCTCAAGATCGGGCGAGCCAGCGATGTGTGGTCCCTAGGCTGTATCCTGTATATGATGGTTTATGGCAAGACGCCTTTCCAACACATCACCAATCACGTTGTCAAGTTGCAATGTATTATGGATCCTTCACACGTGATTGAGTTTCCAGATATCAAAGACAAGCGCCTGCTTGATGTCATGAAGGTTAGTTTCGTTACGTGGATATGTGTATTTGACACTGATAGGTCAACGTCGAATGGCTTTTTGCCTCAAACTTTCCTTCTGAAAATGAATTTGATTTGGGTGACTATCAACGTTCAGATTCAAATTGAAAGAACGAGAAGGGACTGAAAAGAGAGGGGACTAGAGAAATAGCGGAGAGCATCTTCTTTTGCAGAGAAGTAAGGTTAAAATATGGCTACTTTTTGATAAGTCGACTTGGCATGAACTAATCAGGAAGTAGCTAAACAAGTATAATTGTGCACTTGACCTTTCACTGAGAATGGTCCGCGCCGATTGTTTGTTTCCATGTGACATCGTAGTCGCCATGTTGGTGGTCATAAAAAGAGGATTTCTTTTCAGCTTTTTTCGCGTTTTTACTACCATTGATTAAGGCCTCCAAGCCGTTTACATTTCAGTCCCTCAGAATTTGATGCAATCCACCTACAGCACTCTTTCACTTTCACGCCCTACCATCTCGGGCAGTAAGCGGCGTGCGCCTGCTCGCATTGTTGATATAACCCTTACTGTACTCTCTTTTACTGGTCTTCGAAATGTTATCAAATTTGACATTTCCCATCAATTTCCTTTTGTAAACGCATTCGTGTCATCATGTTGTGACAGATACAGACTGATGTACTTTAAAATTCTCTTTTTCAGGGATGTCTTCGCCGGTCCCCAAAAGAACGTTACAGTATTCCACATCTGTTGGCTCATCCTTACATTGATCCGCACTCACACGGTAAGCGGTCTTTTTTGTTCTTTCTCCCCTCGCTTTCACCTCCGCAGTCGTTGGTTAAATTTAATACAAGTACTAGTTATCGTACGTTAGGTCAGTCAGTGAAATTACATACAAGTTTCGGAACTCGTCCTACCTCGTGTCTTTCTTTGGTCAGAAAGTACGCCGGTTCGATGACTCAGTTTGCGTGTATTGGTCGTGGATGCACTTTTCTGCATGCACGTACATATAAACAAGGCCACTTTCCTTGCAAAGCTTGTTGCATAGCTTTTCATTTACATGTTTTCCTCGTTCTAAGATCCCCTGGAGGATGAGGATAAAATGTTCCACGTCTTGATGGAGTTTGCTAAGGCTGATGTTAACTCGCCGCGTTCCGTGCGTGCTCTGAGTAAGGTAAGAATTGTGTGAATTACGCGAATTTAGACAGACGAGAATGTACACGTCTAGTGTCCTGTCATCCACATAGCCAGCAACAATCTTTGACTTTCTAGTAAGTCTAGGACAACTTCAGACTAGAAGCGCCCGGGTGCCGCAGGCGACTAACTTTCGCCTTTGGGCGACTGGAAAAACTCACTCTTACGTGTTGGGCACCCAGGATTTCATGCTTAGGAACCTTTCGGCTCCTCGTAATTTTTTTAGACCACAGCCTTGAAGTCCCTACGTCAATCTTCGCTACATGGTTCAGATTCATCCAAACATTTCAGTTCCCCCAAACTCACTGGTATTGACATCGTACCGCGGAAGTCATTATTCACTGTGACCTCCATGCTTTTCATTCTTCGTCAGAGTTTTTATAAACAGCTTCTTAGTGGTAACAAGGTCAGCATCTCATCTGCTATACCCAGACCCTTTGGCACTGTACCTTCCCAGCATGCAATGCCACCTCACCAAGTTCCTCCAGCACCTGTGGTCCGCCAGCCTTTGGTTGGAATTGACTTGCAAGCGTTAAATCAGGCACAGAAGGCGTTAAAACCTCCTCACGCGTCAGGAAATGCCAAGTATATGAAAGGGACTGCTAACGAACCGAACAAGGTATGTGAAACAACTAAAATAAATGTTTGAACTACGTGGATTGAAGGAAAAAGCGTCTTTAACGAATTTCCGTATCTACAGTTCTCATATGGCATTCGACAACAACAACCATAATGGCTAATTAGAACAGAAGCCAAAATAAGATCGTTATTTCCCACCCTTCCTATATTGTTGAAAAAATGTTAGTCGTCGTTGAAATTCAAGAGCGTGTCGATGAACTTCCTGAAATATTATGGCGTTTTTCAGTCAAATCAGGGTATAGCAAGAAAGGAAAATTATCTTAAGTTGGAGAATATAAAAGGAATTCAATGCATAATTTTATTTAGACAGTTGCCAATTATTTATGGAACAGAAGACCGATAATGCAGGGTATCTTAGTGTGATACTAACTTACTTTTTTTGGTTTTACGACTTTCACTTTTACTATACCATCGTGTAGGAAAACGCGGATCTTAACGGGTTATTGAAGCATGAGCTTGTAGAGAAATACAAGAACGCACATCCTCACGATACATCCGAGTCCACATTTGGTAAGTTTGATTTTCTCACTACACATTTGTCATCAAGCTTTCACTTCGAAAATTTAAGAGGCACGCGCATCACTGTAAGCTACTTCACCGATCAACGACTTGTCGCCAAGCAAATACACTGGCCGTCAAGTTCTCACTACTAACATTAAACAAAAGGTCTGTCAATCTGTTCGGGAATGGATTATGTGTATTGGAGCTGGAAATTTGACGTTTCTTTTTTGTTGTTGTTGTTTTTGCAGAACAAACCTGGAACACAACATATGGGAAATGAACAGGCCCTACTTGTAAAGGGATCTTGTGTCCCATGAAGTCGTCTCTCCAGCAAGGAAACCTCTTTGTTTCTTTATTTCTTTTGTCCATCTAGCTAGTGTCACTGATGTATTCTTTACATTAGGGCGTTTTCCAAACCGGCTCATCATAGAAAATGCGTACCAATCAAATCTTGAAGCGAAAGCATAGCATGCAACGAATGCGAAGCGCGAGAAAATACGTGTAAGCCAACTAAAGTCATTGGTTGGTTTCGGTTTTGTTCCTGATTGGTTGCTTTTGCAGATCACGTCGCTCAAATCTCGTCTCGAGAATTAAATACATCTGTGGTGTCCTTGTCGCTCTCTTTAAACGGAAGCATGGAAGCTGCGAAAAGAAGAACAGAGAAAAAAAACCTTCAGAAGATAAAATACAAAATACAGAGTAATCTCTAGTGTTCCATACTTTTTGAAAGGATAACCATCCTGAGAAGAAGCTGGTTTATAATGACACAAAGTTTCATCCCTATCATGTGAATTAGTCCTGTGAAATGAAAAGTAGGACAAAAACGGTTGTAAGGGGGCTTGTAATCTCCATGTATCTGTATGTAGCTAGATGTAAAAATATATTTGCCAAAACTTATTATTAGCATCCATGATTATACTGAAGACGTATTGTCATTTTAAAGTACTATCATTTTCTCCAGATTTAGCCTATAATGAGTGCATAACCAGAAATTAGCACTCACCCGCTCACCCATGGAATCCTGTTGGGCTACTACAAATCATAGATCACTCGACTGTAAAAAAAAAAACAACTCCAACACGAGACATTCAATGTAAAAATGTTATTGAGGATGCGTCAATCAGTCATCTGATGCAGAATTAAATGTATCCTTACAACAAAATCTGTATCTGCACAAATTACAACTATTGGTTCTAATAGTGGAACCTGTGCTACTCCCAGATACAGAGAAAACGCCCTTCATGTGTGGCCAAAAAATATCGGGAGCGTACGTATTTCTCATATATTAATGAAGCCGAGGAAAGGGTACAATAAATAAGCTACAGCATTTGCATGTAACAATTGTTCGTAAAATCAAATGTTAGGCGGCGGCTCCCAGCTTTCGACTACTGCCGAGCACTGTTTCGTTGTCTGAACTGTGCTCAACGAATTGATAACCGTGCGCTCGAAGCTGGGAGGAGCCGCCGAACATTTGATTGACGGTAGCGAAAAACGCATTTGTTGGTTGAGCTTTGAAGTTTAGAGTCCGCATGTTATTGAAAGGCGCAGTAAATAATCGAAGAAAAAAGTGACCTAGAATGGTCTGTCTCCCGCTAATACCTAAATAGTTCATAAGCTTTCCTTGACATCCACGAGCCTCTCCTTATCGTGTCGTCGCCAGAATATAACTTTCGACTAACTCGTCACCCAGTCATCAGAAATCATTAGGCACCTTAAGATACCAGGACGGGAAGGGCTTGGACGGCTACCGGAAGTAAATTTACTCAACGGGGCATGCGCACGAGAACTCTCCACTAATCTCTGCCGTCCTCGTCTCGTCGAGGACGTCGTTTCGCCCGACTAGCCGTCGCACCGAAAACGTGAGTATTTTGCGCTTGTTTTGCCCCGATAAATGTTCTTATCGACTTTATTTTTAGTTACATCGATAGGAATGTTTATAAGGTTCGCATTTTTGGTGATTGTAGTGTAGAATACCACGCTGACATGCCAAAA
>Ga0126339_10003907_pt1 | contig 10925 bp, 7 predicted proteins | sample OrbTmetagenome_2_FD_92532 | JGI IMG/M metagenome (GOLD analysis project Ga0126339, IMG submission 92532) | Coral microbial communities from Petempiche,Puerto Morelos, Mexico - Orbicella T R C metagenome | ecosystem: Host-associated > Invertebrates > Cnidaria > Coral | place: Petempiche,Puerto...
CAGTAAAGAGTCACAGAAAAGGCATGTCTTGACAATTTTTAAACAGATTGTCAGTGATATTAGTCTCGTTTACCTTTCCATATCTCCTACAGATTTGTTACTACATCAATTAAATGACGTTCGCGGCAATTGTTTGTGCACAATTCAAATTGCAACGTCATGCTACGTCATGTATTCAAAAAAACTTTTTCACTTGCTGTGAAATTTTTCTAGCATTATGGAGAGCTTTACTGGCTGCCTGGCATTTTTAATTCTCAAGTTATTTCGGGCAGCCAGCAACCCTATCGTTTTCGTTTTTAATCTATAACATGGTAATAAATTATTTCTTACTCTGGGGTGTAATAGAGGTTGTTGTTTGTTGAGCCTTACTCAGAGATTATAAAAACTTGAAGGGAGGCCACCAGTTTCCCCTAAATGGACTTTTTTATGGGAGCAGCCTCCAGCAACTAATTAACGCCGATACTATTAACTATAAGTGGCATCCATACCATAGTTAGTAGGTCTCCTCTACTAACTATGTCCATACTGATTTAAAGGGGGGAGGGGGCGGGGCGTTTTCGAAATCAGGGTATTCTTTCACAAAACTTACCCTAGAAACGGCAGCGGTGCCCCCTAAAAGCTTAAAATCAAGTGACTTACTCGTTTCCTTAGGGCAGTAAAAAGGTTTTAAAAAATCTGAGCTTCAAAATACTTTTCTGGAACGTCCTCACTGTGTCGTCCCCTGCGCTGCTGCAGAGCAGAGACGAAGAACATGAAGAACGCGGGCTTCATCGTCTGCAACGTTCCCACCACACCACACGCACCAAACACGCACAGAAAACGACCAGGGAGGGAAAAAAAGGGGATAAATCTGACAAAACAGCATGCAATTGATTACAAGAATATTATTAGAATAATATAGTAATAGTAATAATTTATTTAACGTCGTGACCCAGGTAGTGGTTGCCCATTCTCGCACCAAACACGCACCAAACACGCACAGAAAACGACCAGGGAGGGGAAAAAAGGCGATAAATCTGACAAAACAGCATGCAATTGATTACAAGAATATTATTAGAATAATATAGTAATAGTAATAATTTATTTAACGTCGTGACCCAGGTAGTGGTTGCCCATTCTCCAAAGCCGAGGCCTCTCGATATAATACTCGACAAAACGGTTCTTCTTGTAAGCGAGAATAACAATGACTGCAGGTAATGATGAGAGAATTTACAACGTGCACAAAATCCGTCATGTTTCCTCAGTCAAGGAGAACTTTCCTTTGATTTGAATGTCCCAGTTTTGGATGTCCGATTGGCCGTTCATAAACCAGCCACGACAATCTTAGTCGTCAAACGCAGTGTTCTTCTTTCTCTCAGTAGAACAGTTGTGGAACAGGTTTTAGTTTTTTAGTCCTTTTTTTTAAGTTTTTATTTATTATTTTTTTTAATGAAATTTGCGTCATATAAATTTCAATTCAATTATTATCCTTAATATAATTACCCTAATTATGTAGATCCTTTGCATAAATGGCGCCCAAATTTGAATAACAATACTTTATACATCCTTAGTCTCGTTCTTACGTTTCCAGACAAAGGATTTTTCACATGGTTGTGAGGCTTAGGATATATAAGTATTGTTATTTAAATACCGCCGCCATTTATGCAAAGGGTCTATTCGATTCATAGCTGCACTTTGAACCACCTTGTTGTTTTCCTGCTCGGTTACACTCTAAAAGTGTCATTACGGTTATAGTAATTCTCAAATTGCCTTCCTTTGCCTAAGAAATAAAATTAAAAATATTTTTCGTTAAACGTGTATGTCCCGAACATTACCAAAAATAAATTTCGGCTTTAATCTAAAACGTCACTTTCCCATTTTTCCAAATGGTCATTTCAATAACTACAAGTCAAATTACTTTTCTACAAAGTTCTAGGAAAACGAACATCTGACTAACTTCACCTTGCATCGCCTGTCAGAATTATCTAAACAGAACATGACCGAGGATCTCTTTCAACAGAAACTAAACTTACAATTACGAAATATATCTCACTGCTTAGGGAAAATAGAGCTGAACAACTTAAAACTTTCTGTTTTAAGCTTCTTTCAGGTTCTGGAATAGTTTCCTGAACCAAATATTCTTAAAATATAAAACTTTAAGGTAAAAAGCTGTTAAAATCATGAGTCTTAACGTTTTCGATCTGTTTGATCATCATTAGAGTGATGATCTGATGATGATCAAACAGATCGAAAACGTTAAGACTCATGATTTTAACAGCTTTTTACCTTAAATTTTTATATTTTACTTTTATCGGCGAAATGTATATATGTCAAATATTCTTAGTTGCTGATATACGTTGGTCTGAAGGCAATCTTATAATTTCTTCTCAGAAAACGTTAATTTTCATTATTCATAGTTGGGCGTATGTGGTGCAGGCCGCAAATAGTGGCAAACTTCTCATCCTTGCTCTCTCAAATGAATCGATATCAAGATCACAATTCACTTTCAATGCAAAGCGTGTCAACGATTTAAAATACTTATCTGGGAGTTATTTTTATTACAGCCTTGTCTCATGAACACAGTTTTCGATAACTCGTCTGTCTTGATTGCCACGGCAACAAGTTCGCTTTTTCAGCAAGTGCTTGAATGTATCTCGATACTTTGGAAGCTTCCATGCACACAAAAACGGATTTAATCCGTAGTTTACATACATTAAAATAACGAACAATGCATTAAAAAGCAACAGCAACCATAAATTAAGGTGACATGGTAGGCAGAATAATGCTATTAACTGGGATATGAACCATGGTAAGAAGCAGAGAAGAAATGCACAGATGACAATAGCAGTTCCCTTCCAGACATTTCTCTCTCTCCAAAATCACCTGACGATTGGCTGTTGATTGGTCCGTTAGTTCTGTTTCTTTAGAATATCTGTGAAATACACACAAGATCACCACGTACAGGACCAAAATAGACAAAAAGATGGCAAAGATTTGTATGTTGTACATCGCTCCCATAACAGTGTAATATTCCTGTGATAGGCCAAACGCACATCCAAATAACAAAAAATAGATCCAGCAGGTAGCATCGGCAATGCTAACTCGCTTGTTTGTTACTTTCACTTTGTAGTGAAGTGGAGTCAACAGGGCAAAAAATCTGTCGACTGTCAGCAAGAAAATGTGGCCAACACTGACATTCACTAGGGTATAACTGACTAACAATGGCAGATGCGATCGATCGTCACTGTGGAATACAGCCCAGTGCCAGTAAACAGTCGATGGACAAGCCACAAAACCAACCAGAAGATCGGCAATCGCCACTGATAGGAGAATAAAGTTAGGAGGCAATGACCGACGTTTCTTCAAAGGGTCTTTCCAAACTGACAAAACGATCAACGAATTTCCAAACACGATGAACGGGAAAGCTATCATAGCGACAGCAACGATTATTGCAGAAAGCGTCTTCGCATGTTTGTCTCGCAGCCATGTCAAAAGTAAAGCCCCTTCGCTTGTCGTGTTCCAGAAATTAAAATGGCTCGCGACGGCAGCCATTTCCGAGGTAAGAACTTAAAATGGGCGTTGTACGAATTCGGTTTTGTGATCTTACCTGTGCAGTTTTCTTGTAACTCGTAATACGTAATCGACGAAAATACACCTGTCAGATGATCTCACTGATTACACATTACTTCAGAAGGAAGCGCCGCATCATCAAAGCGCAAGTGTATTATGCACTGACATCGGATTCTATCGAATGTCGCTCTCAAAGGAAAGAAGCTTCCGTTGGAAATGTCAGTTTTACCTTTTTGTTTTTGAGCAGTTGCCAAGTCCCAGAAGAAATCATACGTTTTGTGCGTTTTACATTTTTATTTCCAGTAAATATTTGAAGCGTGGTGATGATATAAGTTGGGTCTTCTTAGTTTAGTCCAAGAACGCAAAACTTGTTCAATTCGAAGATATTTCAACCGAATCCCCGCATCTTTTTGAACATTCATATTACGTAAGAAGTAAAGTTGATATTGACATGGTATTCTCGTAATGACTATTTTCAAATTCAGCTTCACTTACGATAAATGAAAAAACAAAGGTACAATGCTCTCAAGATTACAATCATAGTTACCAGCATGACGGTGTGTAAGACATTAGATTTCCCTTTAGTTAAAGTCATTGTGTGATATGTCGCTCTAATATTTAGCTACATGGGCAGAATTGCGGCAACTTTGAAGTAAAAGTGAATTAGATCATGATTTTACAGTTAAACATCCGGTATTATGACGAAAGATGCTCTAAACTGCACAAGCGCTGATAAAACAAAATGATAAAGGTAGGAGCTTTTAAGATGAGTAGCTGTTCAAAGTCAACGTGGCTGACGGGATGTATTTCAACCAATAAAGACTGCAACCAACTCTTCCGCTGAAACTGGAAGTTTCTATACCTCGCTAAGAAGCCAGCTGGGAAACTAACAATTCCTCCAAAGAAACTTTACTGCTACAACGTCAATGCTTCCTGAAGGCAATCAGAACATTGTAAATCTACCCCCTACAGCAACCAAGACAATTAGAGCCGGCAATCGTCTGAGCAATTACAGTTCAGTCAAGCTAAGAATTCTACGGGGACACTGAATACTACAAGAATGTCGAAACTCCCGGCATCATTTATCGTTATTTTACTACACGGTGGTTTTCCTCTGCCTGTAATTTTGTTACTTTATTTTCCTTCGTTTAGTTCTCTAAAAAAGTGGGATTCTAAGATAGGTGTGTTCAAGTTGTAATATTGCCATATTGGTCATTTGCAAATAGATTGTTTATATGGAAACAATAGTGAAAGGCACTTAGCTTTTCTTGATATCAAACCGATGCAGCAGAAGACGAGTTTCCGACAAATGACAAACAAACCATCCGGCAAAAGAGTCAAACAATCTCTTAAACTCTAAAGCAAAGCTGCATAAATGGTTGTAAAATCAACAGAATTCAGAGAGCTTTTGGTCAAAGCTGTCTCAATTGTTAATGTCGCTTGAGATTGAGGCAATATAGTACTCAGGAAGACCTGAAACAAACAGTGAAAAACGAAACAAACTAAAGCCCTTATACCCTCCAAGCTGAAACTTTGCGCAACTTACTTCAATATAACTTTCATGTTGGTAACTACGATTGATATTTTTGAAGGATTTTGCCTTTATCTTTAAATTTATCAGCGGAAATCAGCGCTCGCCCGCTCGCCAAGGCGAGTGTCAAAAGCGTCGGGCGAGTACAAATCGTCGATCACCCGCCCGTTTGCCGAGTACGAGTTTCATATTTGGGAAATTATTTAATCTTAGATATTGACATCTCCTTTTTATTTTCGATTTTGACAAGAACATCTCTAAAGGAAAACTCACCAGTGCATCTTTTACTCTTTTTATCTTTCGAGATGCCCTACCAATTCACCAATTTATGAAACACACAGTGTTTCATAAATAGACAAAATTAAATACGGCTTCCTCGCAGTGATAATTTATGGATAATATATAGCTTTAGCCAAGCCTAAAAGCGGAGCTACTGGGTCAGGTTGTTCAAAGCCCGATTAAGCTAACCCAGGATAAGCGAGAATTTTCATTTGATTCTTGCAACTTTGCGATGAGGTTTTCTCTATATCATTTGGCCAAAAAGCAGTGAAAAACAATTGACTACAAGAAAAATTTATACTTCAGTTAACTTTTAATCCTGGGTTAGCGTTAACCGGCTTTCGAACAACCCGGCCCTGTTTACAACAAGTTAACCTGACATGAGCCTGGGATCCAATCTAAAACCAGCACTTGGTCAGCGGTCAACTTCAAAACAACCACGTGACCTCGATAAGCTCTAAACTTGAGCCCGCGATATGGTCAGATACTAAACATGCATGGACTTTTAACCACGTGATTGACATTGACAACTCCACAATCATCGACAAAAGCGACCATCGTATTGTGAAAAAATTTATTTAGCGACGCTGGTTACAATGCAAAAAATATTTAGAAATTTTACTTTTACAGATTGCTTATTTTTATCAGACCAAATAAAAGAAGAGAGAGACAAAAAACGCTTTTGTTTTTTTCGCAACTTTTGAGCAACTTTCGTTACAAAAAGCAACTTTTGACTTTTTTTGGAGCAACTTTTGAAAAATTTCGGGCAACTTTTTGAGAAATCTCGAGCAACTTGTGGTAAGCCCTAATCCCACCAGAAAGACACTGGAATTATGGTACACGGAAAAACTGCTGAGGCTGATGAAAACTCATGCCCACTCCCGAGACAAAACAACATTCTTTTAAACAAACTGTTAGCATTCTTCTGAAGATTCTTTGTACGTGCAGTAATTTTAAATTTATGCGATTTACTCTCTATATTCAAATTTCAACGTTTCAATTTATCACAATTTTTTATCCGTTGAAGACAGTAGACCGGCTGTCGAAAGGTTATGCTTCTAAAGAATTTTTACCAGAGAACGCTATATCCTATAATATCAGGATTAATCCTGTTAACGGATCCGCGATATTTTTAAGCAGATACCTTGTTTTGGCAGGTGTAAATTGATCGTAACATGGATGTCCAATATCAAAGAAGGACGTTAACTAAAAGTACGTGACAATTTGACCAAACGAGAAAGACGAGCCGTGAAAAGTCCTATCCGACGACAAGACATCATCATTAAGCCCGCGGACAAATGCTCGGGTACAGTTGTCAGGGACATTGACTGGTACGAAAATGAATGCCTCCGACAACTTAATGACACAATTCTACGAAAAAATCGACAAGGACATTTCTCCACCTACTCACGACTGTGTCAAAAACTGATTACATTTCCCGTTTACAATTCGACCAAATGATTGATGACGAGTCAGTAAAGTCCCTCAAAGAAAACTGTCCTAAACCAGGGCGCTCTTATACCATTCCAAAAATACACAAACAAGGTCATCCTGGTCGTCCTATAGTCTCCAGCAACAGCCATCCCACAGAGCGCATTTCCCAATTCGTCAAATATCATCTCCAACCACTAGTCACCAAACTTCCCTCCCACATAAAAGACACCTCCCACTTCCTCAACAAACTCAACAACATCGACCAACTCCCCAATGGTATCCTACTTGTAACCCTTGATGTAACATCACTTTATACGAACATACCCCACAAGGACGACATCCAAGCTTGCAGTGATTTTCTGGACAGACGGACAAATCCTACTATCTAGACTACAAGACTCTGCAATCTTATTCGGTCAATCTTAACCAATAACAATTTCACCTTTGACGAACAACACTATAGACAACAACTGCGATGGGGACAAAAATGGCCCCCTCTTACGCCAATCTTTGAACAAGAAGCCTTAACAGCTGCTCCACACTCTCCCCTAATTTGGTGGCGTTACATCGACGATATATTTCTCCTCTGGACACATGGCGAAGATAAGCTTAATGATTTCATCACATACTTCAACAATCTACATCCTACTATCAAGTTTACCAGTTCCTTTTCCTACAACGAAATCCCTTTCCTCGATGTAAAAGTAATGCTCCTCAACTGTAGATTGGAAACTGACCTTTATGTCAAACCCACAGACAAACATCAGCACCTCTTTAAATCATCCTACCATCCATCTCACACTAAACAATCCATTCCCTTCAGCACGGCCTTACGATTGAGAAGAATTTGTTCAAGAGATGAGTTCTTCAATACACGCTCTGGTGCACTCACAACTCACCTCATTAAGGACGGTGCCTACAAAATACAAAGGGTTTTGCGCCAGGTTAGGACCACGTGGGAAAAGTAGACCTTTGCAAGGGCTATTGGAATCCACTAAGAAAAATGTGGGTAGTCACGCATTCTTTCGAGATAATCAGCCTTGAACCTCAACAAAAATGCTGACATCAGCATTTTTCTGAAAAAAAGAAGGAAATGATATTTCTTCACAGATTTCCTTAGAATTCGCCTTTACATACAGAAAAGCAAACACATTTAAAAGGATCTTTAGACTACACGGCAAATGGTAACATAAAAACCATTTTTGGTACGTTTTTAATGACAAAATCGTTGCAACAGCGCTCTTAGCGTCTCTGACACCCTTCCTCTGGATCAGTTAAAATACAGTCTAAATACCTTTTGCTCACAATCAGAAATTTATGACGTGTTGAATAGGTTTGCCACTTCCGTTTTATAACATAAAATGTAGGGGTAACCACGCGTTTTTTAAAGTTATTCATCTTTTTTTAAAACTTTTACGGTGCCCGTACATTTTTTGCTGTCACATCCCCAGTAAGTAGGATATTTGCGTATCTCGCACTTGTTTTGCGCGCACCTTATGCCATCTGCAGGTACATGTTTACATTTGGATTTCAGTATAATTTTCGACAGATTACAGCTAGGTTTTCAGCTGGAAGACGTTAACAGTTAGTGGTTAGTGATATGCTGCTATTTTGGCATTCCTGGTTTAACTACAGGTCCATTTAACTTGACTTGGTCACAGTAGAAAAGTTTTGCTTTCATTTTACGCCCGGTTCATACGCCGCATTTCTGCCGTGTCGAATTCAATTCAACCAATTAAATTCGGCAGAAATTCGACGTCTGAATCGGCTGCCGCATTTCTGCCGCACGTTCGACTAGTCTTGTCGCATTATCCGACAGAAACGCGACACCGATTCAAACGCCGAATTTCTGCCGAGTCCAATCTCATACATTATGTTAACGTATTAAGCATGCGTAGACTGAGGCTGGCTATCAAAGATGGCGTTATGGAGAGCGAATTGTGCGCCGCAAACGTCAGATTCAGAAGAATTTCTCTCTTTTTCTGAGAATGAGGAAAATTTGGTCCCGCCGGAAAAAAAAAAGAAGAGACTGGTCAGAAAAGCGCAGTGGCAAGACAGTCACGTTGCCGACTGGGTAGATGTTAAATGCTCCAACGACAACTTTGCTAGGAAGCTTATTTTCATGCACCAACTCCAAAAACACCAAAAACAATGAAGTGTATTGTAAAGTGCAGAAGGAAGTCGAGAAGCGATATACAGGCTCGAGTAATTTTCCCTACTCGACTGGACAAACGCGAACAAAATTTAAACGTTGTATAACCGATTGCAAAAAACTTGCGCTGACTATCACGACGACGACTGGTGTTAAAAGAATTCAAGAACAACGTGACTATGGGCCATGGTTCAACCAGTTATTTTCCTTGGTTCAGTCAAGAGATTCTTGCGACCCAGAGCTTGCAGAGGAGCCTTCCTTCAGTCGCAATGCCTCGAGTTCGGTGAGTACTGAAACCAGTTCAGAGGACGAAGGCAAAAAACTCTTTGTCCCCAGAAAAAGATCCAAGGAAAAGAAAAAGAAGGAAGACGTTCTGACATCTGTGGTCGAGGTTCTGAAAGGTATGTCCCAACAGGACACTACTACTGACCTTCGGAAATTTTTTCAGGAAGAAAACGAACGAGCCAGAGATCATGAAATGCGACTCTTTCAATTGTTTATGTCTGGTACTGGGAGTCAAGAATTTACCCCTTATTTCACTGCTCAAAGTCAAGGTATGTCGACGAATGATCTTCCTGCACTGAATTCCCCTGGGCCAAGTCATATGTACCATCAGCCCACAGGTTCAGTGATGGCTGGTACTGAAAGACTTCCATACTACAGTCTCCATGCATCAAGTGAAATGTATCAACAACCCAGGGGCGATGAGGCAGATACCTACCCAACTTGGCGAACTTACCACAGCCTTTGAGATTATAAGCAACAAGACAATTTATTTTTCTTGTTTCCTCCTATCATTTGGTTTGTAAAACATAACTCTCTTTAATGATTTGTTGAGGGATAGATTTTGAAGTAGGTTACAATGGCATAATGGCCAAGCCCTGTATTTTGCATTTTCGCAACTTGATATTTCAGAAAGTAATATATACCAGAAGCTTATGTTATAACCAAGTGAAACAGAAGAATGTTTTTATTACTGAATTGCCTTTTACAGACTTGTTTAACTGAAGAACAGTTACTTTGTACCATTGTTTTATACTAATATTTATAAATTAAAAAGGTGCCTTGCTGTTACCAGTGCAATGCCCGCTCAAATTGTAGTGTTTTATGCATGCTCTCTCTTTGCATATGTCATATGTCTTGAAATTATTTATATTGTGCCATTGTTAAGATGTATGTATACAATGAGAAATGCACCCAGAGGTGGGATGGAGGGACTCATCACTTCAGATTTAAATGGCAAGGTGTTTAAAAATAAAACTGATTTGGGGGAGTTTCAAATTCATGACTTCAGGATTTTTTTATTAAAACAATCAGAGGGATTTTTCAGGATGTTCACAAAGATGATGTAAAACCTCAGAATAGGATGTTTTGGGGGCTTAATTCTAGAACAGGGAATTCATTTGGGTTTTGCCTGAACCCCTAGGGATTATCTTAAGTATTAATTTGTTCTAAATTGTACCTTCCCGTCACAAAATCTGTAATATCCCTCCCCCCCCTCCCAGGGACCCAGTAAAATGACATTAAAATTGCAAAATGACATAACAACCAACATGCATTTATCAAAATATTATTTGGCAATGGCAATAATTACCATAACTACTATTTACTATCATGCAGTCAGTAAGATTAATCTTCAGATGCTGTCAAATTACTTGGGAGTGAAAACAATGAACATTTTTCTTTGTTGCCCCTTGACATTTTTCAAAAAAACCTTCTTCATTACAAAGGTATAAGTAAATAGGCCGCATTTGCATTCGACGTATTGGACTGGAACTAGCTTGCAACAGGCTCACGAGTTCCAATCCAATACCGAGAATACCAATATGGTCCATTACTAAAAGTCTGCATGCGAGCCAAGTGGCCCATCAGGCCGGAGCTTATCCCGGTTTCTGTAGCATGAAGCGACTAGGAGTATTTCTACTCCCCCCAGGATGGGATGCTAGTCCATCGCAGGGTTACCCCCAGCATTAAGTTCGC